>Ga0156641_1142_pt1 | contig 24301 bp, 17 predicted proteins | sample RifOxyC3_FD_110715 | JGI IMG/M metagenome (GOLD analysis project Ga0156641, IMG submission 110715) | Lentisphaerae bacterium RIFOXYC12_FULL_60_16 | reverse complement strand
AGGATTTCGGCACGGGACATGGCAGGACAGGACCTGGTCATCCGTTTTGACAGTGCGGATGCCGCCTGGTTGAAGGGATATACCCATTTCCTCTCCGGTGTGCTCGACATCCTGATGGCATACGATTGGATGCCTGTCTGGAACCAATGTGCGCATCTCGTGTTCAGCAATCCGAAACCGATACCGCCGATTGCCCAACATGCCGCCATCGGGAATCGCCGGGATATGGGACAATGGCTGGATTTTATTGCCGCCCTGCATGACATGCGCCTGGAGTTGATTCAGAAGGACGGCTTGCGCCGTGCACGGGATGAGTTCCGGGGAATGATCAGCAGCAGTCGGGTCTGCTGGCAGCGCGTGCTTGCCGAGACCGACGATGAGCACGAATGGCTCCCCGGTCCAACGCAGACCGGACCAGGAGGCGCAAAGATCACGGCCCAGCAGATTGAAGGCTGGCAGCTTGTCCTGAACGAACTGGAGTCCATCCTGCAAGGGCAGAAGCTCCTGCCCCATTGGAGAATCAAGGCAGGGGAAGGCATCAATGTGGAGAAATTCGTCAACTCGCCTCCCCGGCTGGATATGGTGTTGCTGATCCAGGGATCGGCTTTCATACCTTATCTGGAGGAAGGGCCCATGAGCGACCGGGACACCTGGCAACGGTTGATTCAACCTTTCGGTCCGGGATTCCCGATGTTCGCCCTGTGGAGCAATTGATGGTCGGCAGATTGACGAATTTCGAATAGGACCGTCCGGGTGGGGAAGGGAAACCGCTGATAGCCGCTGATGGGCGCAGACGGGGACGGGTGGGGGATTTGAAATGAACGATGTGATGGCTAGGATTGAAATCGTTCAAGGTGACATTACGAAACTGGCGGTTGATGCCATTGTCAATGCGGCCAATCAGACTTTGTTGGGTGGTGGCGGCGTTGACGGATGCATCCACCGGGCCGCAGGTCCGAAACTCCTGGCTGAATGCATAACCCTGATGGGTTGCAAGACCGGGAACGCCAAGATCACGAAGGGATACAACCTGCCCGCCAGGTATGTCATCCATACGGTGGGTCCCGTCTGGCATGGAGGTGGCAAGGGGGAGCCGGAATTGCTGGCCAGTTGCTATCGTCGGAGCCTGGAAGTGGCCGTTGAGAATGGACTGAAGACCATCGCTTTTCCCGGCATCTCAACGGGGGTCTATCACTACCCGAAAGAAGCAGCCTGTAAAATTGCGCTCCATACGACCCTGGAATTCCTGGCCACCCATCCTGAAATTGAGAAGGTGATCTTCGTGTGTTTCAGTGCAGGGGACTATGCGCTGTACCAGGACCAATGCCGATAGCCTCCTCATTGCTCCAGAATGCGGAGATTAGGCGCCTTATTCTCCGCATAATATGCGGAGAATAAGAAGGAATAACCCCTTTTTCTCAGGTAGTGATATCTCCCATGGCGTGACTCGCCACCCGTCTCCATGTTTCCAACACCATCAAACGGTGACGGTGCGGAAGGCGTATAGGTCCGCGTCTTTGAGGATGAACCGGAAGCGGACGGGTTTGCCGGCCAGGGCGGACAGGTCGGAGCCCTGTTTCCAGGCGACCGGCGTGTCGAGGTGGTCGCCAAACAGCGGGGGCATGTCGGCGGCGGAGAACCCGGGAACCGGTTGCCCGGCGGGATCCTGGATCTCGATCCGGATGTTTCCGGCGGCTGATGTGGCATAGTTCAGGCGCAGGGTGTGGCCGTCGAATACCAGGGGATGCGTGACCGCTTCCCCGCCGTCATAGCCGGCGGACAATGAGACAAATCCCCAGGGGCGGATCGACAGGCGACGGAGTTTGCAGGGTTCCTGGTCCTTCTGCATGTAGTGTTCACTGACCAGCATGCTCCATTCCGTGTCGGAGGTCGTGAGGATGCCCCAGGACGGGTAATTGTTGCGGTGGGTCCAGTTCCGTTGGTCGAGTCCGGGACGGACCCAGGCTTCGCGGTACCGGGTCCAGTGAACGCCATCGCGGCTGCACATGAAGAGGGCGTCGTTGCAGCCGTCGCCGCTGGGGCCCTGGACATTCTCGCGGATCTGGACAAAACGGTTAGGGAACCCGATATAGATGTGTTCGGCGCCCGGGCAGGGCGTGATGCCGTTGGTATACATCTGGGTCTCCAGGTCACCATCCTGGTATTGCAGGGGTTGGACGGGGGACCAGTGGATGAAGTCGGATGACGTGGCGGTCTGGATGGCCCGTACACCGATGGCCCAGTTGATGCCATCCTTCGGGTAGGGAATGCCGGTGGCAGGGTCGGCGAACATGCGGGTGTAGGAACGATAACAGCCGGTCAGCGAATCCCAGAAGGCGGTGTTGATCGTGTCGAAGGTGCCGTCCATCTTCAGGGTGTCGGGCCCGATCCGGTGCCAGTGCAACCCGTCGGGTGATCCGACGGCGCCGATTTTTTCCCAGCCGAGCAGGGACAGGCCCTTATAGCGGGACTCGGGTGGGCAGTCCGGACGGGTGTCCAGGAAAGCCGGCGGCACGAGGGGATCCGGTCCATGCCAGAGGATATTGTTCTTTTTGGATCCCTGGAATTCCACCAGCCCCAGGTCCGGCCGCTGGAAGGAGCGGCCTCCATCGTGACTTTCAGCCATGGCGATGATGCAGATGGCTTCCTTTTTCAGGTCCGGGATGGCGGCCCGGTAATAGAGGCGGATGGCGGAATCCGTCTGTACGAGACTGTAGGCGCCGAGCGTGGTGTCCTCCCAGGGGGCCCCTCCCTGGAATACCACTTCGCGGCGTTCCGGGTGAGCGAGACGCAGGCTGGCGCGGTCCCGCCGGTCGATCAGGGTTTCATCAACGAACAGTTCGCGCCGGGTACCGATGGAGAGCGGGGAATTCGACATGATAGGGTTCTCCTTGGGTGCAATCGACGCGCATCGTAGTCGATCATTCCGCATGGTCAATGACGGAATCCCCCGGGGGAGGGAAGTGTTCAGAGGCCCCGATTCAATATTCGTCCTGGTGGAACCATTCGGCGTTTTCGAGCCAGGCGCCCTCGGCGTTGGCCAACAGGTTCACGAGGGTGTCGAGCAGGGCGAAGTGCAGCTTTTCCTCGGCAATGATCGCCGTGAACAACGCCGTCGTTGCCTCACCATCGCTCTTGCGGGCCTTCTTGGTGTAGAAATCAATGCTCTTCTTCTCGAGGGATCGCGCCTGCCGGTAGAGTTTGAGTTGGGAGAGTTTGTCAACCGCCATGGGTTTTTTGTCGAGCAGTTTACGGAAGAGGTTCCGGGCCTGGACCCGGAGTCTGGATTTCGGCAAAACGGCTTTCCGGTTCGCCGCCAGCCTGACCAGCACGGCCTGATGCTGGGCTTCGGCATCCGCCAGCCGGCCCAGGATGGCTTTGAGTCCCGGTGTCCGGGTCTTGGCCTGCAGCTTGCGATAAAAAACCTCGCCGTCCTTCTCCATCTGGATCGCGTATTCCACGATGTTCATGGGTGTTCTCCTTGTGTTGGGTGGTTTACAGCCGTTGGAAATAGTGGGTGCTCTGGCCCATGAGCCGCTGGGCGGCTTCCATGAGGGTTTCGGACAGGGACGGGTGGGCATGGATGGTGAGGGCCAGATCCTCGGCGACTGCCCCCATCTCGATGGCCAGCACGCCTTCGCCGATCAGTTCCCCGGCGCCGGTGCCGCTGATCCCGACCCCGAGTAGGCGCCCGCCTTCCGGGTCGGCGATGATCTTGGTGATTCCTTCCCGCCGGCTCAGTGTCGCCGCACGGCCGGATGCCTGCCAGGGAAATACGGCCACCCGGATGTCGAGGCCCTGCCGACGGGCTTCGTCCTCGGTCAGCCCGCACCAGGCGATCTCGGGATCGGTGAACACCACGGCGGGAATGGCGCGCGGTTCATACACGGCTTTGCCATTCAATATGGCTTCAACCGCGAGGCGTCCCTCGTGCGTGGCTTTGTGGGCCAGCATCGGCTGGCCGGCTACATCGCCGACGGCATATATCGAGTCGCACGAGGTGCGGCGCCGGTCATTGACCGTGATGAACCCTTTGGCATCCACGTGGATGCCGGCTGTTTCCAGCCCGGCGCCGGCGGTAACCGGCCGCCGGCCGATGGCGACGAGGACACGGTCGAACCGTGTTTCGGGCGGATGGTCCGGCCCTTCAAGGGTTACGCGAAATCCCCCGGCATCGGGTTGCACGCCGGTGACCCGGGTGCCGAGCTGGATGGCGGCAAACCGGGTTTTCAGGTGGGCGGCCAGCGGCTTGACCAGGTCGGGGTCCACGCCCGGCAGGAGGGTGGCGGTGGCTTCCACCACGGATACCCGGGAACCCAGGGCGGCATAGGCCTGGCCCAGTTCCAGACCGATGTATCCGCCGCCGATGACGAGCAGGGATCCCGGCAGGGCATCCAGCGCCAGGGCGGCGGTGGAATCCATGATGCCGGGCAGGTCGGGAAGGAATGAGGGGCGGACCGGTTCGGACCCGGTCGCCACGATGGCGTTATCGAATTGCACCGTGCGGGTTTCGCCCCCGGCTGTCCGGATCACGGCGGAATGGGGTCCGGTGATGGCTGCTTCACCCTGGATGAACGTGATGCCGCGTGCCCGGGTGAGCTGGCCGAGTCCGCCGGTGAGCTGGCGGACAATCGATTCCTTCCAGGTCCGCAGGGCGGGAATATCGATGACGGGTTCCGGGAAGGTGATGCCCATGGCGGGCGCTTCGCGGGCGGCTTCCAGGACGTGGGCGGCATGCAGGATGGCCTTGGAGGGAATACACCCGCGGAACAGGCATACACCGCCGGGTTCGGGATCGCGATCGACGAGGATCACCTTCAGGCCCCGGTCCGCGGCATGGAAGGCGGCGGGATAGCCGCCCGGTCCCGCCCCGATCACCAGCAGTTGGATGGTGGTTTCGCTCATGGCGTCATCCTTCCAGCGCGAGCAGCAGCGGTTGCTGGATGGCGTCGATGATCCAGCCGAGGAAAGCGGCCCCATCGGCCCCGTCGATCACCCGGTGGTCGAACGACAACGAGAGCGGCAGGAGGGTGCGCGGGCCCTGCCCGGGTTCGCCGGCGGCCTCGACGTTGTACCGGCCGATGCCGAGGATCGCCACTTCAGGGTGGTTGATGATCGGCGTGAAGAAGGTGCCGCCGTACCGGCCGAGGTTCGTCACCGTGAAGACGCCGCCCTGCATCTCCTCCAGGGCCAGTTTGCCGGTCCGGGCGCGTTCGGCGATGGCCGATATCTCGACCGCGAGCTCGATCATGTTCTTCCGGTCGGCGTCCCGGATGACCGGCACCACGAGCCCGCGTGCCGTGGCGACGGCGATGCCGACATGGATCGATTCCCGGACGATCAGGGACTGGTTGTCCATGTCCACCGACGAACGGAAGCGGGCAAAGGATTTCAATGCGGCGGCGACGATCTTGGTGACCATGACGGCCATGGTGAGTTTTCCGCCCTGCTTTTCGGCGCGTGGCGCGTAGCGGATGCGCAACGCCTCCAGCCCGGTGATGTCCGCCTTGTCGTGGATGGTGACGTGCGGGATGGTGGACCAGCACCGCGAAAGGTGTTCGGCGGTTCGACGCCGGATGACGCTCATCTTCTCGATGGTCACGGGGCCCCATTGTGTGAAGTCGGGCAGGGGGGGGAGGGGAGGGGTGCCGGCGCCGGACCGCGCCGCGGAGCGGGTGCGGACGAATTGCATGACGTCGTCACGGGATACCCGGTTATGGGGACCCGTCCCCGGCACCTGGTCCACATCCACCCCGAGCTCGCGCGCGAAGCGGCGGACGGACGGGGCGGCGGGGACATGCCGTTCCGGCCGGGGGAGGGTTGTTTCCGGCGGAGGGGGTGGCGGCGTTGGCGACGGTGGTGTTGGTGCCGGGGCAGGGACTTTGGGCTGGCCGGTCTCGGCCTGCGGTTTTGCCGGTTCAGGAGCGGCGGGAACCGGTTCCTGTTTCGCGGGTGCGGCCGGGGCCGCGGGTGCGGTGGCATTATCCGGCACGGTCAGAACCAGGAAGGGCGCGCCCACGGAGACTTCGTCGCCGGCCTTGACCAGGAATTGCCGGACCGTTCCCGCGGCGGCGGCGGGCACTTCCAGCACCGCCTTGTCGGTTTCCAGCTCGAGAACGGGCTGGTCCTTCTGAACGGTATCACCGATGCCGGCCATGCATTTGATGACCTGGATCGTCTTCACGTTTTCGCCGACGGATGGGATTGAAAGTGTCTGTTCCATGCGGCTGCCTGTTCCTTTACCGGTTCACGGGGTTGTCCCGGTTGCGGTCAATACCGAGTTGGTCCGCCGCCTTTTCGAGCGACCCGGAATCGAAGTGTCCCGATGCGGCGAGGCTGCTGAGTGCGGCGAAGGTGATGTGTTTGGCGTCCACTTCGAAGAAATCGCGCAGGGCTGCCCGGCCGTCACTGCGGCCGAACCCGTCCGTGCCGAGCGTGGTGAAGCGGGATCCCAGCCAGCGTCCCACGCTGTCGGGAACGGCGCGGACATAGTCGGTGGCTGCAACGACCGGCACGTTGTCCGTGCCGAGGCAGGCGGCCAGGTGGGCGATGCGCGGGGATTCGTGCGGGTGCAGGCGATTCCACCGTTCGACGTCGCAGGCGTCGTCGTGCAGGGTCTTGTAGCTGGTGGCTGACCACACGCTGGCGCGAATGCCGAACGAATCGGCGAGCAGGGTGCGGGCGGCAAGCGCCTCGCGCAGGATGGCCCCGCTGCCGAGCAGGTGGACCTGCGGGTCGCCGTCGGCGGGCGCGACCCCATAGAGGCCGCGGAGGATTCCCTCGGTACAGCCGTCGGGCATGGGAGGCTGGGGATAATTCTCGTTCATGACGGTGAGGTAATAGAAAATGTCCTCGCCGTCCCGGAACATGCGCTGGAGTCCATCCCGGATGATGCAGGCCAGCTCATAGGCGTAGGACGGGTCATAGGCGCGGAGGGTTGGCACCGTCATGGCCAGCAGGTGGCTGTTGCCGTCCTGGTGCTGGAGCCCTTCGCCGGCGAGGGTGGTGCGACCCGAGGTGGCCCCCATCAGGAAGCCGCGCGTCCGGTTGTCGGCGGCGGCCCAGATGAGGTCTCCCACCCGCTGGAGCCCGAACATGCTGTAGAAGGTGAAAAACGGGATCATCGGGATGCCGTGATTGGCGTGGGAGGTGCCGGCGGCGATGAACGAGGAGAGGCAGCCGGCCTCGGTGATGCCCTCCTCGAGGATCTGGCCGTCGGTGGCTTCCTTGTAGTAGAGCAGGTTTTCCTTGTCCACCGGCTCATACAACTGGCCGGGATGCGAGTAGATGCCGCATTGCCGGAACAGGGCATCCATTCCGAAGGTACGGGCTTCGTCGGGGACCATGGGGACGATGGACTTTCCGATTCCGGGGTCGTGCAGCAGTTTCGCCAGCATGCGGACGAACGCCATGGTGGTGGAAACGGCGCGGTCGCCGGTGCCTGCCATGAATTCGTCAAAGAGGTTGGGATCGGCGGGTTGCAGGGGGACCGACACCGTGATGCGTCGCGGCAGGTAGCTGCCCAGCGCGGCCCGGCGTTCCTTCAGGTAGCGCATTTCCTCGCTGTCGGGAGGGGGAACATAAAAGGGCAGTTGGTTGACCTGTTCGTCGGACAGGGGGATGTTGAAACGGGTCCGGAACCCGCGCAGGGCTTCATCGTTCAGTTTCTTCTGCTGGTGGGTGACGTTATGCGCTTCGCCGAACGCGCCCAGCCCGTACCCCTTGATCGTCTTGCACAGGATGACGGTGGGCGATCCGGTATGCGCGATGGCGGCGGCGTAGGCGGCATGGACCTTGACCGCGTCGTGGCCGCCGCGGTTGAGTCGTTTGATCTGGTCGTCGGTCAGGTGTTCGACCCGTTTGAGCAGGAGCGGGTCGGCACCGAAGAAATCCTGGCGCATGTAGGCGCCGGGTTCCACGGCATATTTCTGGTACTGGCCGTCCACGACCTGCTGCATGCGGTTGAGGAGTCGGTCGTCCGAATCCTGCGCGAGCAGGGGATCCCAGTCCCCGCCCCAGATGACCTTGATGGCATTCCAGCCGGCGCCGCGGAAGACGGCTTCGAGTTCCTGGATGATTTTGCCGTTGCCGCGGACCGGTCCGTCGAGGCGCTGGAGGTTGCAGTTCACGACGAAGATCAGGTTGTCCAGTTTCTCGCGGGCGGCCAGGGTGATGGCGCCGAGGGATTCCGGCTCATCGGTTTCGCCGTCGCCCACGAAGGCCCAGACCCGCTGGCCGGCGGGAGCGCGCAGTCCGCGGTCCTCGAGGTACTTGATGAACCGTGCGTGGTAGATGGCCTGGAGGGGTCCGAGCCCCATCGAGACGGTGGGGAACTGCCAGAAATCCGGCATCAGCCAGGGATGGGGATAGGAGGACAGCCCCGGGGTGGCGTGCAATTCGTGCCGGAACTGGTCCACCTGTTCGACGGTGAGGCGACCCTCCAGCAGGGCCCGTGCGTAGATGCCGGGGGAGGCATGGCCCTGAAAATAGACCAGGTCGCCGGGGAAGGTATCGGTCCGGCCGCGGAAGAAATGATGGAAGGCGACTTCGTACAACGTGGCGGCTGACGCGTAGGTTGAGATATGGCCGCCGATTCCCTCCTCGGCTCGGTTGGCCCGCACGACCATGGCCATGGCATTCCAGCGTATGAGGCTGGTGATGCGTTCCTCGATTTCCAGATTGCCGGGGTAGGCGGGCTGTTGGGCGGGGTTGATGGTGTTGCGATAGGGCGTGTTGGCGGTGAAGGGGAGACTTACGCCCGAGGCGTTGGCGTGGATGGAGAGGTGTTCGAGCAGTTGGGTGATCCGTTCCGGGCCACTCCGTTTCAGCACCTCGTCAAGCGAGGCCAGCCATTCGCTGGTTTCCAGGTCTTCCTCGTCGCGGTTGCGGTTCATCGTGCGGCTCCGGTTGATTACAGCCTGATTGAATTGACCAGCCTACCATACGGCCGGGGCCGGCACAAGCGAATCGCAGGGTCGGCGGGTGAGTCGTGCACCGACGGGCATTTGTGTTTTGGACTGCGGCGGCTTGACGCCGCTTTGTGTAGCTGGTCCCGGACAGGGTATACACCGGCACCATCGCCAAAGAAAAGCGGCGTCAAGCCGCCGCACTCCAAGCAGGGTCTCGCGACCCCTCGCGGAAGTGAAATGCTCCCTGTGACGCGTCCTGCCGAGCCTGCCTGCTTGCAGTATGGCGGCATTTTGGCTATGGATGAAGGTCATGCCATCATGATGATGGTTGAAGGGAGCAATCGGTTGTGACCACATTGGAACAGATTCGGGAACGTGCGAACCAGGTGTATAAGGATGTCGGGGGGACCCCGCTGATGGCGAAGGTGACGCCGGCACAGGTGAAAGAGGCGCGCCGATGGGTCGATGCGGTACGACGGGGTCGGATCTTCTTTTACGACACGCGCGAGGTGAACATCGGCATGCGGAACGTCGACTGGTCCGGTTCGCACATCAAGCACCAGGAATGGCCGGCCCAGCTCAACCGGTTCTTCTGGCTGGCCCGCCTGGTCACCGTCTATCGGCAGACGCATGAGCCGGATCTTCCGGACCTGGCCCGGCGCTGGATCGAGGACTGGATGGACGGGCATGAACCCTATGGCGCCGCCAACCGGCCGGCCAAGGGCGACAACACGCTGAACATCTCCGTCCGGCTGGGGCAGGCCGACCGGGGCGGCTGGTGGAATGCCGCCGCGCTGCTGGCGGGCACTCCGGCGTTCGACGAGGCGTTTGTCCGGCGCATGCTGGAATCCACGCACGGCCAGATCGAATGCCTGGTGGCGCATCTGGCGCCCACCATCAACTGGCGGATCAGCCACTTGAACTGCATCCTGTTCTGCTCGCTGGTGCTGCCGGGGTTCGAGTCCTACCGCGAATTTGCCGTGCACCGGCTCAACGAGGCGTTCTGGCGGCAGGTGGATCCGGACGGATCGCATGTGGAACGGTGCCCGTCGAGTTACCACCAGTGGATGATGCGCCTGTTCTCCAACCTGGTCATGCTGGCCCGGGCGCGACCCGGCCTGGGATTCAACATCGATCCGGCACGGGTGGGGCGCATGTGGGACTACGCGCTGTATTCCACCACACCGGACGGCGGGTCCAGCGGGTTGCATGACGGGGCGGTCTGGACGCCCAACCGGCCGATGCGGGACCTGGCCCTCCAGCGGAAACGGTATCTGCAACGTGCCGAACTGCGTGGAGCGGAATGGAAGGTGGATCAGCGGCCGGACCGCCTGTTCCCGGATGCCGGGCAGTGGTTCCTGCGTGACAGTTGGAAGCCGGACGCCACCCAGGTGAGCGTGGATGCCACGCGGTATGAAGGCGGGCATAATCATTTGAGCCGCCTGGCGGTTAACCTGTATGCCGGCAAGCGCATGCTGTTGTATGACCCCGGCATCTTCACTTATGAGAACACCGTCCCGTTCATGGCCTACGGAAAAGCCACCAAGGCGCACAACACGATCACGTTGCACGACTATAACCAGGTGGAGACCAATCCCGTGGTGGAGGAATCACACCTGCTCAAGGGGTTCTCGCTGGTCAGCGCCGCGTATGCGGGGTCGTATTTCTCCGGCGATTACGGGTGGGGGTTCCACCAGGGGCCGGGCCGGGCGGAATACGGGGCGCATGAACGGGTCGTGTTATGGGTCAAGGGATCCTACCTGCTGGTGTTTGACCTGGTGAAGGCCGACCACACGCGGGTGGTTCCGTACCAGGCGCACTGGCAGTTCCCGATCGGCAAGGCGACGCTGGACCGCAAACACAACGCCGCGTGGACCGGTGGTGCGCCGGATAATGTGCTGGTCAGGCTGGTGCAGGCTTCCGGGACGGTAAAGAGCGCATTGCATGCCGGTGAACGCAAGCCGATTCTCGGCTGGTTGCCGTTGGGGCATGGTCCGGAATGGAAGCCGGCGCCACACCTGGTGATGGCCGGTGAAGTCAAGGGCGGGTACGCCTCGCAGGTGACGTTGGTGGTTCCGTTCAAGGGGGCGCGGCCTCCGGCGATCGCGATCCAGCCGGTCAAGCAGGCGGCAGCAGGGGTGCATGCCTTTGAGTTGAAATTCCGCGATGGCACGACGGATGTGGTGATGGCCACGGCCAACCTGCACCGCATGATCGGCGACAGCGGGCCGGTATCGACCGACGGGTCGCTGGCGTTTGTCAGGGTCCGCAAGGGGCGGGTGGTACGGGCGATGCTCAACCGGGGGACGTGGCTGGACTACCAGGGCAAATCGGTTATCCGTAGACGACGGCCTGAAACGTGTGAATGTTGAGTGAGAGGGGAACGGGGCGGGGTCGCCCCGTCTCCAGAAGCGGCGGAATATTCTGGGTGGAGCCGGCCCGACCCCGGGCCGGTATTGAGATGGGGGATACCTCGTATGCGGCATCATAAAGCCATAAAATGGGAAACAACGTTGAAGACCGTGATGGACGAGATTGATCGTGAGCTGGAAGACCGGTACGGGGACCGGTATCCCCTGCACCCGGCGCGGCCGGCCCACGGGAAGACCGCCAGCCGGGATGCCGATGGGTTGTTCGACATCGGGGCCTCCTTCTCGGCCGGATTCGGGTCGAAGCATGGCAAGGGCTATGTGCTGCAAATCCGGATGGCGACCCTGGCGGATGTCCCGAAGAAGATCCTTCATGACATCCAGCATGAGGTGATTGTCCGCTTGAACGAGAAACTCCCCCAGGCGTTTCCCGGCCGACAGCTTGAAGTCAAGCAGGACGGCAACCTGTTCAAGATTGTCGGGGACCTGTCGCTGGGTAATGTGTGAAGGTTTGCCCTGCCAGGAATGGCGTGCGAGGCTACGGGGACAGGTTCAATTCCCGGCGGAGTGCCTGCAGGCTGTGGATCCCGGTTTCCCCGCGAATTTCAAGGTACAGGGGCGCGTGGTTGAGGGAATGATCGCGCCAGGCGAGGAACAAGGACGACAGGGAAATCACGCCTCCGAACAGGCTGGTCAGGGGTTTATGATTCTCGAAGGAGCTGTCCGGAGCCAGGTGCACCTGGTGCAGGTGGAGCCCGGTGATCGTGTGTCCGAGCCGGGCATACCAGACGCTCAAGGGATACGCACTCGCGTAGGGCGCATTGTTGCGGGCGTGGCCGATATCGAGGTGCAGGCCGATCAACGGGTAGCCGAGTGCGGCGCGGAGCCGGTCGATCCATTGCCGGCACTCGTCCGGGGTGTATCCGAAGCCGCGCGTGGAATCGGGTGTTTCCCATCGGTTCATGTGCAGGTTCTCGATGCCGATCATGATCCCGGCCTGTTTCAACGGTGTGAGGATCTCCACGGCCGCCTGCAGGAGGTTGTCGGAGGCCGCATCGAACTCGCCCACCGGAACGCGGGGCACATGGAAGGTGATGGCGTCAGCCCGGATGCGGAGTGCCTGTTCCATTGCCTGCCGCAGTTCATCCAGCCCATGTGGCGCACCCGCTTTCCATGCAAGATCAGGAACGTGCAGGGAGAGGTGTTTTCCCCGGGCACGCCACGCCGACAGGGCGGTGGCCAGTTCCTGCGTCGGTTGGGTGGTTGACGGCCGGTAGCGCAATTCAAAGGCGGGCACCCCGAGGTCGGCTGCCTCGCGGAGGGCTTGCAGGGGCGACTCCATGCCCGAGATTCCAAGGTGATCGAACCATTCACGGCGCTCGGCCTCCGGCCACTGGCGCGGATCGCCTGGTGGGTACACGACATCCTCCCGGGTCCAGGGCGCCTCATCGCCATCGCGCGTGAACACGGTGAGCGACGGGGCCCCGCCGATCGCCTTGTCGGGGTCGAGCCCCCGCACCAGTTGGATGATACCGGACTCGCGGTCCAGGTGAAGATGCCCGGCGACCAGCAGGCCGATGGACGGATTGCTCAGCAGGGCCTGGTCGGCAGTGTCCAGCTGGTCGGGCGGGATATGCGTGACAAGCAGCAGGTTGCGGCCGGCCAACTGGCGGAGCCGGATGCGGTCAGGATCGGAAATCCGGTAGTGGGAGGTGTCGATCATGCGGACGGGTCCCTGTTCAGTCCTGGTGGAGAGGATTTCGGCAACCTGCCGGGACTCGCCGGGTGAACGCCGTTCGGCATTGCCGGGTGTCAGCAGGAACGGGATGCTCGCGGCATCGAGCTTGGATCGAAGCCGCCGGGCGGCTGCCAGGGTGCCGAGACCGGTCATGTCTCCGGCCCCGGCGATCAGGTCGAGGCGGCGGCGTTTCGCCTCGTCGAGTGCCCAATCGAAGGCCGACTCGATGACGGTATTATCGAGTGACGGAAGGTGCAGGTCGGCCAGTATGCCTACGCGAAACATGCGGCGGTTTCCTCGATATCGAACGTATCGCCGTCATGGGCGAGTGCAACCGGGAATGGCAGGGCTGCCGTGAGCCGGTGAAAGGCCGCTTCGCCCTCGGGGCCGTGCCAGATGTTGTCAACATGGTTGCAGATCAAACGGGTGATCGGCAGTTCCCTGAGAATCGACAGGCCGTCATCCAGCGGGAAGTGCGTGCACTCGCAGATACAGGTTGTCGGTCCGGTGAATGCCGAAGCCGGGAAATCGCTGAAATCGGCCTTGAGGTCGCCGGTGTAGACGATCCGTCGGCCTTCCGCCTCGATGAGGAACCCGAAACTCGGGTAGGACATCGATTCGTTTTCCAGGTGGCGTGTCGGGAGGGCGGTAAGCCGGACCTGTTCATCCTGGTAGAAGACGCCGGGGGCGATCACCGCGAAGGATAGCAGGTCGGCAGGCCAGCCGCGATGGGTGGCACGCATGAAGGCCATGGTCCCGTCGATCCCTCCGGGTTCCGGCAGGTAGATCGTCGTGTGCTGTCCGGGGACGGGGTATTTCACCAATGACTTGATGAGTCCGGGCAGTCCGCCGATGTGATCCTCATGCTGGTGGGTGATAAAGACCGCCCGGAGTGCTGACAGGGGGATGTTCCGGCGGATCAGGAGGGCGTTGACGGGGGCGCCGGCATCGACCAGGTAATCGGCGGTTCCGATCTGGAACAGTGTGGACGAGTTGAAGCGCGTGACGGTTGGATCGCCATGGCTGGTACCGAGGGTGATGATCTTCATGTGTCCGGAACCATACGGGCTCGCCTTTGTGCAAGTCAATGGTGATGAGGAGCGATGGTTGGTTGGAGGTTGGCCGGTCATGCGATGAAATTCCCGGTTGACACCCCGCAAAGAATATGTTCCTTTTAACGCGTATCGAACATAAACGAACATCAATAGGGGGCGACCATGTCGGGCAAGGATATCCGGTTCAGAAAGATCTTCGGGGCGGAAAACAAGGCGGTGGTGGTGGCGTGCGATCACGGGATGTTCGATGGACCGCATCACGGCATGGAGGATATCCCGGCCATGCTCAAGCGGCTGGGGGACGGGCCGGACGCGATCCTGATGTCGCCGGGCATGCTGCCGTATTGCCGGGAATATTTCGGGCGTCGGAATGCGCCGGCGGCGATTGTCCGCCTGAACTACAACAGCGTGTTCAGTTTCAAGTGGGGATACCGGGATTCGGTCATATCGAACCTGTTCCAGCCGGAAGAGGCGGTTGCCAACGGGGCGGACGCCGTGCTGGTGTGCCTGACGATGAAGACCGTCAGCGAGGCGGTTGACGCGCGCAACGTGGAAATCTTTGCGGACCTGTGCGGCCGGGCGCACCGGCTGGGGTTGCCGGTCGTGGGCGAGTATTTCCCGCACAGCCATCTCACCAAGGCGCCGGACGAGTTCCATGAGGAAATCCTGATCGGATGCCGCATGCTGGCCGAGTTGGGTGCGGATTGCATCAAGACCTTCTACACGAACGCCTTCAAGGAAGTGACCGGCAAGTGTCCGGTGCCGATCCTGGGCCTGGGCGCCGAGAAGACCCCGACCGACCGGGATGCGCTGACGCTGGCGGAACGGGAAATCAAGGACGGCGCTTCCGGTGTGGTGTTCGGGCGCAACGCGGTACAGGCGACCAAGCCGGCGGCGTTTATCCAGGCCTTGCAGGATATCTGCAAGCGCGGGGCCAAGGCGGCGGCGGTGACGCGCAAGTACGGGCTGTCGGCCTGAGCATAAAGGAACGGAAGACGGAAAACGGAACGGAAGCCACCGGGCATGGATAAACGATCCAGGCAGGAACGCATTCTCGAACGCGTCATGCGGGATGGGGATGTCTCCGTGGAGTCGCTGGCCGGCGAATGGTCGGTGAGTGTGATGACCATCCGGCGCGATCTGGCCGACCTATCACGCCGGGGCCGCCTGAACCGGCGGCATGGCGGTGCGGTTCCCTCGCGCAGCGGGATCGTGGAGTTCGAGTTCCAGACGCGCCGGGACCAGTGTGCCGCGGAGAAACAGGCCATTGCCCGTGCGGTGGTGGAGCGGATACAGCCTGGCATGGCCGTGGGGCTGGATACCGGTACCACGACCCTGGAGGTGGCGCGGATCCTACCGGTGGATTACAAGCTCACGGTGCTGACCACGTCGCTGGCGGTTGCGGCGGCGCTGTACGCCCGGGAGGATATCGAGGTGGTGCTGTTGGGTGGGAACGTGCGCAAGAACTGCCCGGATCTCACCGGCCCGCTGACGGAAAGCAATATCCGCCAGTTCCGGATGCACCGGGTGGTGCTGGGTGCGGATGCCATTCAGCCGGACGGGATCTACACCACCGACGTGCGGATTGCGCGGCTGACACGCGCGCTGATCGCCAACGCCGATGAGGTGATCCTGGCCGCCGATCACCGTAAGTTCGACAACACCGCCTTTGTGAAATGTGCGGAGTGGGATGCCGTGCATACGGTGGTCACGGACAGCGGGTGCCCGGCCAAGGCGCGTGCGTGGATGAAAAAACGAAAAATAAACGTTCAGTATGTACCCGTGCGATCGGGAGGATCCCGTCATGCGTGACGTGTTTATCGGCATTGATCTTGGCACGACGGTCCTGAAAGCCGCCGCGTTTGACGGGCGGACCGGCAAAGCCCTGGCGGTGGCCGGCCGGCGTTTGCCGGTGGAGACCGGATCGGACGGGCGCCGGGAACAGTCGCCGCGCGAGCTGGCCGGGGCCTTGTGGCTGGTTCTGGCCGCCCTCCGGCGCGCGTTGGGGGGGGACCGGTGGGGTGCCGTCGCGGGCATCGGGATGGCGGCGCAGGGGGGGAGCACCTGCATCGTGGATCGTGAAACCGGGGCGCCGCACACCCCGCTGATTTTGTGGAGCGACATGCGGGGGTTCCCCTTCGTACCGCAGGTGAGTCGTGGCCGGCCGCTTGCCTACTGGCGTCGGCATACCATGCGGGATATGCCCTGCATGGGGCTTGCCCGGCTGCTCTGGCTCCGCCAGCGGCAACCGCGCCTGTTCCGCCCGTCGAATTGTTATGCGGGCGCCGGCGAGCTGCTGTTTTTCCAGCTTACCGGAACCTGGCGCCAGGATGCCGGCAACGCCCTGCAGACCGGGTGTTACCATGCCGCACGCCGGGAACTGGATCCGGAACTCCTGGCCATTGTCGGGCTGGACGAGTCGTTCGTGGCGCCGATGCGGCGCGGGCATGAACTGCAGGCCCTGTCGCCGGTGGCGGCGCGGCGTGCCGGCCTGCCGGCGGGTATACCGGTGGCGGGCCCTTATATGGATCACGAGGCGGGGTACCTTTCCGCCGCCGGGATTGGCGGGCGTCCACTCCAGTGTTCGCTGGGGACCGCCTGGGTGGGTAATGTCATGCTGTCGATGAAGGCGAAATGGAAATCGTCGGTCCAACTGGTGCTTCCGGGGGTTACCGGGCCGGGCTGGCTGGTGGTGCAGCCCCTGTTGGCCGGGAACCTGGGGTTGGACTGGGCGCTGGGACAATTCCTGGACACGAACCATGGCCGGGCGCTGGACCGGATGGCGGTATTATTCCGCGAGGACCTGTTGCCGCCTGCCGGCCTGGTGGCGTTGCCGTGGTTGTACCGCGCCAACCCGGTTCAGCCGGATGTGGTGGGAGCCGGGACAGTGATCGGCATGAGCGCGTCCACCACGCGGGAGGATATTTTCAAGGCGGTGGCGGTGTCGCTGCCGTTCGAGCTGGCGCGGGTGTTTGACGCGGTCCGGCTGAGCCGCGGCGTGGATTGCGTGGTGTTGGGCGGCGGGGCCAGCAAGAGCGCCGCACTCACGCAGTTGATCGGTGCGCTGTTCGATCCGCTGCCGGTGGTGGCGTATGAGGAACGGGACCTTGCCGGGGCGCGCGGAACCGTGTATGCACTGAACCGGACGGTGGCCAAGGCCAGGATCAGCCGGGCCGTCCAGGTGGATCCGAGGGTTCGGGACCGGGTGCGGACGCGGTTCGAGCAGTACGTGAAGGCGGTCCATCATGTGTATGGCAAGTCGGCGGATGCGACCGGACTGGTGATCGGGTGATGAGGAAGGTGGACGGGGTCCCGAGCGGCGTCGCAGGAGCTCCGCCCTCCAGTTCGGGAGAAGTGGATGTTGGGGAGCGAAGCGCATGGAGGGGCGAACTCCCGTGAGCCCGTTCCGGATGGACGCCTCGCCCTACCGGGGAATGAAAGAGCAAGTTCGGCATGGTAGAAGATTGCCGTGAAAGGAACAGGAAGATGAAGACACGTCCGAAGGTGGGTTTTCTGCCGTTGTACCTGAAACTCTATGATGATGCCCTGCCCGAACGCCGGGCGGGGTTCAAGGCGTTCCTGGAATCCATTGAACGTGGCCTGGGCTCCTGCGGCCTGGATGTGGTGTCGGCTCCGGTGTGCCGGATCAAGCCGGAATTCGAGCGCGCCGTGAACCAGTTCCGCAAGGCCGATGTGGATTGCATGATCACCCTGCACCTGGCGTATTCGCCGTCGCTGGAGTCGGTGGCGGCCATGGCGAAGCTCGATGTGCCGCTGATCATTCTCGACACCACCATGGACCTGTCGTTCGACCAGAAGGTTCATCCGGACCGGATCATGTACAACCATGGGGTTCATGGGGTGATGGATTTTGCCTCGATGTTGCGACGCAACGGACGGCCCTTCAGCATTGTGGCCGGGCATCTCGGCAATTCGGATGTGCTGGAACGCGCCGCTGAACAGGCCCGGGCCGCCTGTGCCGCCCGCCAGCTGAAGACCACCCGTGCCCTGCGCATCGGCGAATCGTTCAAGGGCATGGGCGATTTTGCCGTGCCGGAAACCGTGATGCGCCAGCAGCTCGGTATCACCGTCAAGCAGGTGGGAGTTGCCGAGTTGGGCAAGGCCATGCGCGCCGTGAGTTCGCGGGATGTGTCGGCGGAACTGGGACGGGACCGGGAACGGTACCGGGTGATGGCGGACCGTTCGGTGCATGAACGATCGGTCCTGGTCTCCCTGGGATTGCGGCGGTTGTTGGAAGATGGTGGATATGGCGCCTTCAGCATGAATTTCCTGGCCTTTAATGGAAGCCACGGGGTTGACACCCTGCCGTTCCTTGAGGCCTCCAAGGGCATGGAGCGCGGGATCGGATACGGCGGGGAAGGGGACGTGCTGACCGCCGCCATGGTCGGAGCACTCCAGCGCTCTTTCGGTTCCACGACGTTCACCGAGGTGTTCTGTCCGGACTGGAAAGGGGATTCGGTTTTCCTATCGCACATGGGCGAGATCAACCCCGCCGTGGCGGAAGGCCGGCCGGTGCTGGTCGAGAAGCCGTTCCTGTTTCCCGGCACCAAGAACCCGGCCGTGATCACGTGCGGGTTGAAGAAGGGTCCGGCGGTGTTTGTGAACCTGGCGCCGGGTCCCGGGAATACCTTCGGGCTGGTGCTGGTGCCGGTGACCGTGCTGGCGGACACGCGGCGTAAGGACATGGAGAGTGTGGTGCGTGGCTGGATCCGGCCGAAGTCGGGCGTGGTCCGTTTCCTCGAGGAATATTCCCGCCATGGCGGTACGCACCACAGTGCGCTGGTGCTGGGCAACCGGCTGGAAGGATTGCTGGCCTTTGCCAACCATGCCGGTTTGAAGCCCGTGGTCATCAAGTGAGGAGATGAAGGATTGTCGCTGAACTTTGATTTCGGGGTGTGGGATCTGGCGCTGATGCTGGCCGTGTCGGCGCAGGCGACCTGGCTGGCGTATGTGCACAGCCCGCGCATGAAGGCCATCCTCTATTCCCTGCCCGTGCCGTTTACGCTGGCCAGCCTGTCATTGGGACAGCCGATCGACGTGACCCATGTGATGGGCCTGCCGCTGGTGTTCCTGTACACCAACGGGGTCCGGTGGCTGCATGTCAACCGCCGGGTGCCGATCGTGGTGTCGATCCTGGCCGGTGCGCTGGCGCATTGCGGGATCGGGATGGTGCTGGCCCGTTGGGTGCCGGTGACGGAAACTTCGTTCTGGGCTGCCATGGCCGTCGTGGTGGTGGTGAGTATCGGGTTGTATGCGACCATGCCGCATCGGGCGGAGCCGGGGCACCGGAGTCCCCTGCCGATCCCCGTGAAATTCAGCCTGATCCTGGTGATCATCAGCGGGTTGATCGTGATCAAGCACCTGCTGCGCGGATTTATGGCGTCTTTCCCGATGGTGGGACTGGTGGCGGCCTATGAGGCGCGCAATTGCCTGTGGACGCTGGGGCGGCAGGTGCCGGCCCTGATGCTGGGGATGTGTCCGATGCTGGGGATCTGTCATGTGGCCCAGCAGTGGTGGGGATTGAAGGTGGGGCTGGCGGCGGGTTGGGTGGTGTTCCTGCTGGTGTTGGCGGGGCTGAGCCGCCGGTTATGGACCGTGGAAGCGGTGGATGGTGGGGACTTAGAAGGTGGGCGGGCCGTATGATCAAACAACGGGCTTCCATTTCGGGGCAAGCGGGCTGGCGCCCGCACGGAAAACGGAAGACGGAAAAAAAGGAGTATGGCGCCGACAGCTCCGCCTTGCGGCTGGAGCCATCTGACGCGAAGCCGTTGCCCTGATCGAAATGGAAGCCCGGGTTTACCTCGCGGTCCGGGCGAGTACGCCGGCACCGCGATGGAATATGGAAAAGAGTTTGAGTTGTGCGAAGCGCATGGAGGGCGAGTGTCCACACGAGCCGTCTGGTCCGGGGTGGATGCCGTTGTCCCTAACGGCGTCGGAAGTTTGACGGGATGCGGTGTGGTTCACGGGTCTTGGTGTTGAAGGAGAGATGGGATGACGGACACAGAACGACTTGAGAAGGTGGACGGGCCGTTTTACCGGAACGAGGTGGCGCCGATCCTGCCGCCCAAGGTGCTGGATTTCCATACCCATACCTGGTCGGCGCAGAACTGGAAGGTCAAGCCGTGGGAATCCGGCAAGGATGGCGGCACGTACATGGTGACCGACGAGGAATATCCGCCGGAGCGGCTGGCGTCAGACGGACGTCGGGCGTTTCCCGACCGGCCGTATGAAGCGGTGATTTTCGGGTATCCGAGTCCGGTTGCGGACTGGGAAAAGGATACTGCGTTCGTGGCGGCAGCCGGGCAGCATCGCGGTTTTTATCCACTGGTGCTGGGCGGACAGGAACTTGCCTTGCCGCCGGGCCGGTTGCGCCGGGCGCTGGACGCGACACCATTCCTGGGATTCAAGGTTTTCCTGAATTGGATCGGTGACGCTTACGGCGACAAGACGATTGAGCAGATGCTGGGACCGGAAGAGATGACCCTGGCCAACGAGCGCCGGCTGGTGGTGCTGTTGCATGTGCCGCGGTCCGGCCGGCTGGCGGATCCGGTGATCCAGGCCGGCGTGGTGAAGCTGGCGAAGGATTATCCCGGGGCGCAGATCGTGCTGGCCCATTGCGGCCGCTGCTACCTGCCGTCTGAAATGCGACGGGCCATCGGGGCGCTCCGCGATGTGCCCAATGTCCATCTCGACACGTCCATGGTCATGGATGCCCTGGTCCTGCAGATGGTGATGGATGAGATCGGCAGTGACCGGCTGGTGTTTGCCACCGATTTTCCGGTGGCGGCGATGCGCGGGCGCCGGGTGCGCGTGATGGATCACTGGGTGGATGTGGTGCTGGACGGGTATCCGCCCAGCGCCTACCGGCTGGCCTCCGACGGGATCCGGGCAACGTTCATGGCGGTGGAAATCGCCGTGGCGATCCGCGATGCCGCGGAACGGGTCGGGTTGACCGATGCCCGGCGGCGCGCGATATTTTACGATAACGGGATCCGGTTGCTGGAGGCGGTGGACCAGGGTCGCGCGATCCAGCGGTTGCGCGGGGAATGGCGGTAGGGGAATAGGGAAAGTATTCAGTATTCAGAGGCCAGTATTCAGTGGTGGTCTGGTTGGAGGGGCGAACTCCCGCGAGCCCGTCTGGATGGGGATGCGAGTTTGACCGGATAGACAGGATAGGGATGAGAGATTGACGGGATGGGCTTTAGAATCAAGTGAAAGGGTGCGACGATGAAACTGGATGAAGCGGCTGAGATGACCCGTGCGGTGCTGGATATGAAACCGGCCAAGGGAATTCCACAATGGCTGATTCATGTCATGGAAATCGGCATGATCGAGCAGGTCGCGGGGGTTGAAAAAGGCGCCTATGTGAAGGAACCGGAACGCGTGTACCTGCAGTTCCAGCGGAATGCGGCCACGACGTTTATTGATCAATACATCCCGACCAATCCGATGAGTATGACCGATCATGGTTATGATTCCGGGTCCCAGCGAGGGGCGACCACCGGCGCCCAGGAGATTGTGCGGGATGGAATCGTCATCGATTCGCCCGAGTCGGTCTGCACGCACCTGGAACAGTTCGTCTTCCCGCAATTGCGCCAGGCCATTGCGGATTTTCGGGTTGATGATGAAGCCGCCGTGGAGGCCCTGATTGCGGGCGAGCGCAAGGTGCAGGACGAATTCGGCCCCTCCATTTTGAAAGTGCCGTATGGCGGATTTTTCTCATTTCCGGGGCTGGCCTACGGGCATTATGGGTATGAAGCGTACTTCTGTGCATACGCATTGTATCCCGAGGTCATGGAACAGTATTTCAAGTTGTCGGCGGACCTGGCGGTCAAGCGGAACACCGTGGCCGCCCGCGCAATCATCCAGGGCGGATTGCCGCGCGTGCTTCGGCTGGACCATGACATGGCGGACTCGCGCGGTACGCTGGTGCGCGAGGAAACGCTGGACCAGATATGGTTTCCGCATTTTGCACGTTCCATCGAGCCGTTGTTGAAGGCCGGGATACGCCTGCTATGGCACTGTGACGGCAACCTGATGAAGATGGTGCCGCGGCTGATCGAGGCGGGGATCGGCGGGTTCCAGGGATTCCAGTACGAGGATGGGATGGATTACATCAAGATTTGCGGGATGAAAACGCGCGATGGGGCCCCCCTGATGATCTGGGCCGGGGTATCCGTCACGCGGACCCTGCCGTGGGGAACCTCGGACGATGTGACGAAGGAAATGAAATGGCTGGTGGACAATGGACCACGGGTGGGGTTGGTGCTGGGTGGATCCAGTTCCATGGCTCCCGGGGTGCCGTTGGCCAACATCCGGGCCATGATTGCAGGCCGCACGTATTACCGTACGCACGGACGCGGCTGATGGTGGAACGTGGATCAAGTATAACCATATTGTTAAACGCAACCAAAGGAAGGATACACACATGGGCACCTATAATCCGGCACCGTATCAAGTCGATCTCAAGCAATTTCCGAAAATCAAGGTCACGCCTCCAGGACCGAAATCCAAGGCCATGCACGCCCGGTGCACCAAGCACTTCAAGGGGCTCAGCGGCCAGGTGAAGTTGTTTCCGGTGGTGTTTGAGTCCGGCAAGGGATGCATGCTCAAGGACATCGACGGAAATGAGTACCTCGATTTCTCGTCGGGCATCTACGTGACGACCCTGGGACACTGCCATCCGAAAATCTCGGAGGCCGTGTCGAAATATGCGCATACCCTGATGAACTGCCATGATTTCACCACCGAGATCAAGACGCGGCTGATGGAGAAGATGGCGTCGATCCTGCCGGGCGATTTGAAGGGCTTCCAGCTGTATGACTGCGGCACGGCGGCGGTTGAGGCGGGTTTGCGCGTGTGCCGGGCGGCGACCAAGCAGCATGAGATGATCTCGTGCTTCTACGATTTCCACGGCAAGACCAGCGGTGCGGTGTCACTGGCCCAGATGCGGTCCAGCGTGTATGGACCCACCCGGGTACCCGGTTCGCACATGGTGCCGCGGCCGGATCCCTACCGGCCGCACTGGACCAAGGCCGACGGTACGATTGACACGGACCAATACATCAAGTTCTACGAGGAATACCTGGACCGGGCGACGGCCGGGCAGGTGGCGGCCTTTGTGCTGGAACCCATCCAGGGGTGGGGTGGGTCGGTGATCCCGCCGGATGATTTCTTCCCGAAACTGCGGAAGCTGTGCGACAAGCACAAGATCCTGCTGATGGCCGATGAAGTGCTCACCAGCATGGGACGGACCGGTAAATGGATGTGCATGCAGCATTGGAACGTACTGCCCGACGTAGTCACGCTGGGCAAGGGATTCGGCAACGGGTTCCCGGTGACCGCCGTGGCGGTCCGTGAGCCGTACATGGAGATGTTCGAAGCCATCTCGGCCTCGAGCAGTTATGGCGGCAACCCGATGGCGTGCGCGGCGGCGCTGGCATCGATCGAGGTGATCGAGGAAGAGGGCCTGCTGGCCCATGCCATGGAACTGGAACAGTTATTCCGGCGGCGCATGCAGCAATGGCTGACCCAGTTCAAGATGGTGGGCGATGTGCGGGTGAAGGGCTGCCTGATGGGCGTGGAACTGGTCAAGGACAAGCGGACCAAGGAGCCGTTTGAAGAGGCTGGTAAGCGCGTGTACCAGTCCGCCTTCCGCAAGGGGTTGGCGTGGATCCCGGCAGGACACATCCTGCGGATGAGTCCCCCGATCGTGATGGACAACGCCATGGCTGAGAAATGCATGGATATGATCGAGGAATCCATCGGCGAGGTGGAGAAAGAGTTGATGTAAGCGAGACGGGAGGGGCGGGGAGCGGGGAAGTATTCAGTGTTCAGAGGTCAGTATTCAGAGGAGAACCGCTCGTAGAGCGGGGCTACATTCTTCAAGATGTAGCCGCGCTCTATGAGCGCATAAAACGCGAGGTGGAAGGCGTGCCGCGCGAAGCGCTGGTAGGGCGAACCGTCCCTGTGAGCCGTCTGGGGAAGCAGGGCTGGAGCCAGCCCGGCCCCTGGCCAGTCTGGCAGGGATGGGAAGGGGAACGGGGCGGGGTCGCCCCGTCTCCAGGAGTGGTGGAATATTCCGGTTGGAGACGGCGTCGCGGGAGCTCCGCCCTCCAATGAACGATGTGTTGTGGAGGGGCGAGTTCCCACGAGCCCGTCCGGGTAAGGTAAGAGGAGAATAGGTCATGGCCAATAAACGGAAACAGG
>Ga0156641_1140_pt3 | contig 24836 bp, 22 predicted proteins | sample RifOxyC3_FD_110715 | JGI IMG/M metagenome (GOLD analysis project Ga0156641, IMG submission 110715) | Lentisphaerae bacterium RIFOXYC12_FULL_60_16 | reverse complement strand
GCGGGATTGGACCGTCGTTCCCTCGTGGTGGCACTGGGTGGCGGGGTGGTGGGGGATGTCGCGGGATTCATGGCGGCCACGTTCATGCGGGGAATCCGCCTGGTGCAGGTTCCGACCTCCCTGCTGGCGATGGTGGATTCATCCGTGGGAGGAAAGACCGGCGTTGATCTGCCGGAAGGCAAGAATCTCGTGGGATCTTTTCATCAGCCCGTGGGTGTGGTGGCGGATCTCGACACCCTGGCGACATTGCCGGACCGTGAATACCGCTCCGGGCTTGCCGAGATCGTCAAATACGGGGTCATCCGGGATGCCGCCTTGTTTACCGATCTGCAGACGCGGCATGCCCTGATCCTGGCGCGGGATCTGCCGGTGATGGAAACGATCGTTGCGCGCTGTTGTGCGATCAAGGCGGATGTGGTGGGACAGGATGAGCATGAGTCGGGTTTGCGGCAGATCCTGAATTTCGGGCATACCATGGCGCATGCCCTAGAGACGGTAACCGGGTACGGGCGCTGGTTGCATGGTGAAGCTGTATCATTGGGGATGGTGTTTGCCGCGAACGTGTCGGTTCAGGCAGGACGTTGTGATGCAGGGGTGGCTGTCACCCTGCGCCATACCCTGTCCAGTCTGGGATTGCCGGTCAGGATGCCGGATAATGTGGGGTGGGAGGCGCTCCGGGCCGGCATGATGGCGGACAAGAAGACCCGTTCGGGCGTTCCCCGTTTTGTGCTGATGGATGCGTTGGGCGCTGTGACGTTTGGTTGCGAGGTGTCCGCAGATGTCCTGGAGCGGGCGCATCAAGCCTGCATGGCATCAGGGGGAAAGGCGGGGGATCATGTCAGCCGTCAGTGAATGGGTGGTGCGTGAATATTTTGAGACGTGCGGTTTCCTGGTGCAGCAGCCGTGCAAGTATGAGAATTCCGGGCGCCGCAAGCGGGAACCGGGCGAAGATATTGACCTGCTGGTCGTGCATCCGGCCCGGGCGGTGCATGCCCTGCCGGACCGCATTGTCTGGACCACGGATGATTTGCGGCATGTGGCGCGTGCCGTCGTGGGAATCCGGGGGTGGCATACGGAGCGCTTTTACGTATCCACCATCGAGCAGACCCCCGACATCCTGCGTTTTGTCGAACCGAAAGCCCTGCTGTTTGCCGGTCAACAGCTGGGACCCGGTCCGTTGGCGAAAATCCTCTGCCTGCCGCGTCTCCCGGCCTCCGGCGAACTGAAGGCGGATACGATCCGGGTCCTGCGGGAAAAAGGCGTGGACGGCGTGATCAGCTTTGCCACCATCCTGATCGAACTGATCCGGTCGGTGTCCGTGAACCGGAATTACGCGAAATCCGATTTACTCCAGGTTGTCCGTCTGCTCAAGACCTACGACTTGATCAAGGATGTGCAACTGGATCTGTTTGGCCGCCGCATCCGCCATGAAGTGGCGCCGGTGGAACCGGGCGATGCCTGACACTCCGTGTCATTCCACCCAGGGTCCCTGAAACCTGATTCCGAGAATCAGGAGGCGGGCTTGTAAACGATCATCGGCTGGTCTTTTTTGACCGGCTTGCCGTGTTCCAGCAGGATCTGGACGATGGTTGCATCGGCCGGGGCCTTGATCTGGTTGAACAGCTTCATGGCTTCCACAATGCAGACCGTGCTGCCGGCCTTGACCACATCCCCCACCTTGATGAGGGGCGGTTTGCCCGGACCGGATGAAAGGTAAAAGGTCCCGTTAAGCGGGGCTTTGATGGCGGGGCCATCCGTTGCCGTGGCGTTGGTTCCGGCCGGCTCGACCGGGCTGGGTGCCGGTTCGGCGGGTGCCTTCGGCGTTGCCACGGCTGCCGGTGCGCCCTGCGTGGTCTCGGCGGTGGGCTTTGAGTCGCCCGCACCGGCCTTGAGACTGAGGGTGACGTCCTGGCGCCGGATGGTCACTTCCGAGAAGTTCAGGGCATGGATCCGGTCGATCAAGGTGTGCAGGGCCAGGTAATCCGACGGTGCCAGGAGCGGTTTTGGTGGCGGGACCGTTGGGGTCTTGGCCTCAAGTTTCTTCTCGATCTCGACATCGGCTGGAGATTTCGGGCGTTCCTTTTCCGGCAGCTTGCGCCACTTGAAATATTCCAGGGCCTGTTCCGGGAACAGGCAGTAGGAGATGATGTCTTCCTCGGCCTGGACCAGTCCGGGTTCGAGGTCGCGTGTCGCGGTGGGGAGCATGGGGCCCAGCAGATCCGCCGGACGGCCCGTGACGGGCTTCTCGTTGCCCAGGATTTTCCTGCTGATCGCGGGATCGATGGGGGCCGGGGAACGCCCGTAGAGGCCCTTGACGTAGTCACGGGTTTCCTGTGGGACGAGTGAATAGCGTTCACCGGAGAGGATGTTCATGACGGCCTGGACGCCGACGATCTGGCTGGTGGGGGTTACCAGGGGGGGGTATCCCATGTCGGCCCGCGTGCGGGGGAGTTCTTCAAGCACCTGGTCAAGTTTGTCGAGTGCGCCCTGCTGGTCAAGCTGTGAGCGGAGGTTGGAGATCATGCCGCCGGGGATGTGATGCAGGAGGATCTCGGGATCGATGATGTTCGGCGGGTGATGGGCGGGCTGGCGATCCGGGGCCAGGTCGGCGAAGTACTTGCAGATCTGACGGAGGATGTTCCGGTCAAGGTTGGCTTTCCAGGGTGTCTCGTCGAAGATCGAGAGCATCGTTTCGACCGGTGGCTGGGAGGAGAACCCGGCCATGGAGGAAATGGCGCAGTCGATGGCTCCGGCGCCGGCCTTGACTCCCTCCAGGTAACTGGCGGGCGCCATGCCGCTCGTGGCGTGGGAATGGATTTGCACCGGTATGTGAATGGCCCGGGTCAGGGCGCCCACCAATTGTTCCGCGGCGACCGGAGACAGGATGCCGGCCATATCCTTGATGCACAGTGAATCGATGCCCATGTCCACCTGTTCCAGCGCCACCTTCACATAGGCGTCGACCGTGTGGACCGGGCTGATGGTATAGCAGAGGGTGCCCTGAGCATGGCCGCCGTGCTGCTTGACGGACCGGATGGCGTGTTCGAGGTTCCGGTTGTCGTTCAGCGCGTCGAAGATCCGGAAAATATCGATGCCGTTTTCGCACGCCAGTGCAATAAATCGGTCCAGGACATCGTCGGCATAGTTGCGGTATCCCAATATGTTCTGGCCGCGCAGCAGCATCTGCAACGGGGTTTTCGGGGTTTTTGACTTGATCTGGCGCAGCCGTTCCCACGGGTTCTCGCGGAGGAACCGGAGGCAGACGTCGAAGGTGGCGCCGCCCCAGACTTCCAGGGAGTAATAGCCCGCCTGATCGATCAGTTCGACGATGCCCAGGATATCAGCAGTCCGCATCCGGGTGGCCCACAGGGACTGATGGGCATCACGAAGCGTGGTATCGGTGATGCGAACCGGCATGTCGACACGTTGACCACCGGTGGAGGCTGCAGGTTTGCGGTTCTTGGATGCGCGTTCTGTCATGTTTGGTTCTCCCTTGGGTGACACGGAAATGTTATTTGGCCGGCTGCCCCATGCGGGCATATTTCTCATAGCGAAGATCGACCAGTTTACGGATGGAGCGCTTCTGCAGTTCCGGAAGGTACTTGAGGATGGCGGCCTTCACGGCCTGCATGGCGGCAGCCGGATCCCGGTGTGCCCCGCCGTCCGGTTCTGGAATGATGCCGTCGATGATGCCGAGTTCCAGCAGGGAGGGTGCGGTGATCTTGAGTGCTTCCGCCGCCTGGGGCGCCTTGGTGCCGTCCCGCCACAGGATGGAGGCGCATCCCTCGGGGGATATCACCGAATACACCGCGTTGGACAACATCAACACGATATCGCCCACCCCGATGCCGATCGCTCCGCCGCTGCCGCCTTCACCGGTTATGATCGTGAGGACGGGTGTCTTGAGGGTGGCCATTTCCAGCAGGTTGCGGGCGATGGCTTCCGCCTGCCCGCGGGCTTCCGCATCCAATCCCGGGTAAGCGCCCGGGGTATCGATGAATGTGACAACCGGCATGTGGTATTTTTCCGCCAGGTGCATGAGCCGCATCGCCTTGCGGTATCCTTCCGGATTGGCCATGCCGAAATTGGATTTGAGGTTGTCGTCCAGGGTGCGGCCTTTCTGATGACCGATCAGCATGATTTTGAGGGAGCCGATCGTGGCCATTCCGCCGATGATTCCCTGATCATCCCCGACATGGCGGTCGCCGTGCAGTTCGATGAATTCCGATAAAATTCCGGCCGTGTAGTCCTTGATGTTGGGGCGATCGGGATGGCGCGCCAGTTGTACGGTCTGCCAGGGGGTCAAGGTTCCGTAGAGGCGGGTCTTCATCCCGGCGAGTTCCCGCTCGAGCTGAACCAGTTCCGTGGCAAACTGCCCTTTTGAACGTGTATTCAAGGTCTTAAGTTCCTTGATGCGGGCTTCGAGTTCGGTAACCGGCTTTTCGAAATCAAACTCCATAGGGCACCTATCCTCCGGTGTCAGCGGGCTTTGGTCGGGCGGTGAAACAGCCGTTGGAACCATTCAATGATCGATTGTATCCATCGTGGCAGGCGGGGTTTCAAGGTGCGCTTCTTGTCGCGGATATGGCGGGACAATTCGGTGGCGGACAGGGGTTCCCGGCACAGGTTTTCATCGGTCTGGACATCCAGTGCCTGGAGACTGCTGTAGGGAACATCCAGTTTCCAGACCGGCACACGGGCCAATCCGGCACGTTTGCAGGCTTCCAAACGACGGGCACCCGCGATGAGGGTATCCGACGCGTCCACGACGAGCGGCGCGAGGAGTCCGAATTTCCGGATGGACCCTTCCAGGGTGGCCAGATCACCCAGGGTGTCCCGCAGCAGGGGCGTACGGGTCTTGATGGTTGAAATTTCAATCTCGGCGAATACTTTTTTCATAGGGCGACTCCGCGGGGCACGGCATCAGCGGGTCCAGTAGCACAGGACCTTGTGAAGGAACCCCTTCATCTCGTTGCGGTTGACGATGCTGTCCACGAAACCGTGCTGGAGCAGGTACTCGGATGTCTGGAAGTCATCCGGCAGTTTCTGCTTGATGGTTTCCTCGATCACGCGCCGGCCGGCGAACCCGATCAGGGCGCCGGGTTCGGCAATGTTGAGATCACCCACCATGGCAAAGCTTGCGGACACTCCGCCCGTGGTGGGGTCGGTCAGTACGCTGATATAAGGGATGCCTTCATCATTGAGTCGTGCGACGGCTGCACAGGTCTTGGCCATTTGCATCAGGGATACGATGCCCTCATGCATGCGGGCACCACCGGATGCTGAAAAAATGATCAGGGGGATCCTGTGCTTGAGCGCATGTTCGGCAATCAGGCGGAATTTTTCGCCGGTTCCGCTACCCAGACTGCCCCCGAGAAACCGGAAATCCATGATGCCGAGATCGGTTCGAAGGCCGTTGATCTTGCCGGTTCCGGTCAGGATGGCCTCGCTGAGGCCTGTTTTGGCGCGTGATTCTTCCGCCTTGGATGCATAGGTGGCTTTCCCGTCGGAGAAATGAAGCGGGTCCTGCGGGGTGATGTGATCGAACAGGGATTCGAAGGATCCGCTGTCCAGGGTCAACTGGACCCGTTCCTGTGCGGTCAGTCGCCCATGGTAATTACACTTGGGGCATACCTTCAGTGCTTTCTGCCATTCCTCCTTGTAGACGTGGGCTTTACACCGTGGGCATATCTCCCACAGTGCCTCCTTGGAGACGGCAGGCTTTTTATGTTCGCTCCGGGTAAACCAAGCCATGGACGATCCCTTTCAGGCGTTTCGGTAGCGGGAGATTATCTCCGCGGTGGATGACGGATTCAAGTAGAATTTTACCTGCCGAGTTCTCGGTGCTGGAGCCGGGGCGACCCCGCCCCGGGATGGGTTGGTGGTAGGCAGGACGTGTGATGAACCGTCGGGCTTCCATGGTGTTATTTTTTTGTTGCCGGAAAATGGTGGGTGGGACTTGCCCCGTTTCCCGGGGAATGGTACAAACCGGGATGGACATAACGGTTGAGAATTTTATCCGGCAGATGCGGACCGGGCGGTACGAAACACCGGATTCCGTCCGGTGCCGGTTGTGGCGTTTCGATACCTGGTATTACATCCTGTTGTTCCGGGTTGTCGTGGTGGGAAGCCGGACCGGCCGGCGCGGCGCCTGGAGCGATGACTATATTGTCGAGTTGTCCCACATGAGCATCAAGGCGGCCGAGGCCTGCGGGGGCCGGGTTATCGTGGAGGACGCCCCCCTGCTGGACGGGGTAAGCGGTCCGGTGGTCGTGGTGGCCAACCACATGAGCATGTTCGAGACCTTTTCCCTGCCGTGCCTGATCGGGCCGTTCAAGCACTTTGCAACGGTGGTCAAGGAAAGCCTGCTGCGGACTCCGTTGTTCGGCGACATCATGCGGGCGGCCGGTTCCATGCCGATTTCGCGGCGGAATCCCCGCGAGGATTTCGAGGTGGTCATGGAAAAAGGCACCGCCCTGCTGAATGCGGGCCGATCAATCCTGATTTATCCTCAATCCACCCGGACGGACTGGTTTGACCGTGACCGTTTTGGATCCATTGGCGTCAAGCTGGCGCGCCGGGCCGGTGTTCCCGTGGTGCCGCTGGCGCTGCGGACGGATTTCCAGCCCAATGGCCGGTGGATCAAGGATATCGGCCGGTTGCAACGGAATCAGCCGCTCCGGTTCCGGTATGGGCCCCCCGTTACAGTCAGCGGTAATGGCCGTGAGGCGCATGCGGAAATCCTCGGGTTTATGGAAAAAACCCTTGGAGGCTGGGGGGTACCGATGCAGGATCCCGCACGCCGTTTGAATGCCGGCCGGGAGGTAACCGATGCCTGATACCACGCAGATGCTGCCGGACTTGCAATCGAGTCTGGTGTGTGACGATGTCCGGCAGGAACATAACGGGAAATTCATCCTGATCGGATTGTTCGATGCCCTGGCGGTGCCGGCCTATCCGGCGGTGTTCCAGAGGATTTGCGTGGTTAACCGGTGGTGTTGCGGGCAGGGATTATACCACCAGCAGAGCCGGATCATCAAACCGGACGGCGTTTCGGTGCTGGTGGAGGGCAAGGAGATCCCGGTCAAACTGGATACTGAAATGGCGACGGCCACCAGTGTTGAGTTTTTTGTCAACGTCCGCTTTGACGCGGAAGGGGTCTACTGGGTGGAAATCCGTCTTGAAGGCGACATCAAGGTCCGGTACCCGTTGCGGGCTTCGGTATTGCCGCAGCCGCCGGTTGCGCCGGCACCGGAACCGGGACGCGCATGAGCCGGACCTGGACGGAGATCGTGTCCCCGGTGTTGCGCGACAATATCCGTTGTGTGCGTGCGGCCGTCGAGCCTCGAAGCGACCTGATATTCGTTGTCAAGGCTGATGCCTATGGCCATGGCATGCCCGGTGTGGTGAAGGTTGCCTGGGATGAGGGGATTCGGCGTTTTGCGGTTGCCCATCTGGATGAAGCGGAGACCTTGAGGCAATGCCTGCCGGATGCCCAGGTGTTGATGATCGGGGTGCTGGATCCGGCCACGGTGGCGCGTGCCGCGGCCTTGCGCCTGGTTCCGGCGTTGACGGGCCCCCGGCATGCCGACGCCCTGGCGCGGGAAGCCCGCCAAGCCGGCGTCGTCCTTCCCTGTCACGTCAAGATCGATACCGGGATGGGGCGTCTGGGGTTTGACTGGCAGCGGGCGGTTGATGAGCTGCGGGTTGCCGGTGGTCTGGGTGGACTCCGGATTGAAGGGGCCTATACCCATCTGGCGGCTTCGGATGCTGCGGACCGGGCGTTTGCCGATGAACAGATGCGGCGTTTCCGCCTGGTTGTGGCCGGGTGCCGGGCTGCGGGGATTCCCATTCCCTTTCTTCATGTGTCCAACAGCGGCGCATTCCAGCGTGACCGGGAATGGCATCTGGATGCCGTTCGGATGGGAATCCTTCTCTACGGGTATCCGCCGATTCCGGCAGCGTTGCCGGCAAACATCCGGCCTTTTCTCCAGTGGAAGACACGGGTGATCCAGATTCGTGATGTGCCGGCCCGGTATCCGGTCAGTTACGACTCCACCTTCCATACCCAGGCGCCAACCCGGCTGGCCGTCTTGAATGTGGGGTATGCCGACGGTTATTCACGGGCTCTCAGCAACCGGGGAATGGTGTTGTTGGGGGGCCGGCGGTGCCCGGTTCGTGGACGTGTGACCATGAACCTTACCATGGTCGATGCCGGGCCGGATGCGCCGGTGAAAGAAGGGGACGAGGTGGTCCTGATCGGCTGCCAGGGCGGGGAAATGATCGGTGCGGACGATCTGGCGCAGTGGCAGGGCACAATCGCCTACGAGGTATTGACGTCCATCCGCACCCCGGATCGACGGGAGGCCTGATCGTGCCGGCTACGGGCTGGTTTCGAGGGTCATGATACCGGTAGCGTCATCCCAGTTCCGTGATTTGAAGTGACGCAGGGAACAGGTTAATTCGGTACGACGTTCCGCCTGGTCGGGGCCCAGCAGGTTCCGTTCAAGTTCCAGTGAGCGTTGCCAGATTTTCATGATCAGGTCCTGCATGGGGGCTTGTGGTGTTACTTCGGTTCCGACAAGTTTGGCGGGCGCCATGAAGATACGTGCCGCAAAGGAATCCAGCCCCGGGGCCGGCGATTCATCCGCCCGTATGACATCCTGAATATCCTGCCCGGATTCGGCGGCATAAAGGGCGGCTTGAACAAAAGCCCGGCAGAGCGGATGGGTGAGCCGTTTGGGCGGGAGGTACTGGGCCACGAGGGCGGCCGTGTCGGCATAGCGTGCCAGGTAGGTGCATAATTCAATTTCCTCGACGGGCGGCGGGTTGTCGTCGGTGGGGTGCGTTGCGTCGGGGGTGTTCGGATCGGAGGCATCGGGACGCGGCCGGTTGGATTGCAGGATCTTGCGAAAGTTCTCGTGGAGGGTGTTCAGGGGTATGTTCAGCAGGCGGGAGGCCTCCTGCATCAGGCGTTCCCGCATGGTGGCGTTGGAACTCATGGCAATGGTTTCGAGGACCGCCCTGGAAATGCGCATGAATTCCGCCAGGTTACGGGGCGGGGAACGCCGGATATGCATTTGGACCTGAAAGGCGATGACCGATTGGGCCTGCTCGATCCGGGTCCGGAACGCGTCGGCGCCTTCCTTGAGGATGAAGGAATCGGGGTCTTCGCCCGGCGCCATGGTGGCGACCCGCACGCTGAGATCGGCCTGCAGGAAAAGGCCGGCGGTCTTGATGGCGGCATCTTCCCCGGCGGTGTCGCCGTCGAACCCGATGATGGTGCTGTCGGCGTAGCGATGCAGGATCCGGGCATGGTCCGCGGTAAAGGCGGTGCCCTGTGACGCCACGGCGTTGGTGAACCCGGCGGCATGGCAGCGGATGACGTCGATCTGGCCCTCGCATACCAGGGCTTCGGATTGATCGGCGATGGCGCGGCGCGCCCGGTCGATGGCGTAGAGGATGCGGCCCTTGTGAAACAGCGGAGTTTCCGGGGTGTTCACATACTTGGCGGCTTTTGCGTCGGGCGTGAGGATGCGTCCGCTGAACCCGATGGTGCGTCCCTGTTCATCGCGGATGGGGAAGATGATCCGGCCCCGGAAGCGGTCGTACCAGGGAGATCCCCGGCCGGGATTTTCGCGGCGTACGACCAGTCCCACGGTTTCGAGCAAGTCCATCTCCAGATGGCGCGCCTTGGCCATTTTTTCAAGGGTGTCGCCGCGGTCCGGTGCAAAGCCGATGCCGAAGGCTTCAATGGATGCCGCCTCGATTTTGCGTTGTGCCAGGTAGTCCCGTGCCGGTTGGGCTGCCGGCATGGTTTTCAGGCATCGCTGGTAGAAGGCGTCGGTTTGCTGGAGCGTCTCGTACATGGCGCGTTTGCGGTCGTGGTCGGCGTGATCCCCCTCCTGGAATTCCAGGTGGATACCGGCGCGGTCGGCCAGGTAGCGCACCGCGCCCATGAAGTCGAGATGTTCCGTCTGCATCACATAAGCGAACACATCGCCGCCTACCCCGCATCCGAAGCAGTGGAATATCTGGCGCTGGGGGTTGACCTGGAACGAGGGGGTTTTCTCCTTGTGGAAAGGGCACAAGGCTTTGAAATTCCCCCCGGCCTTTTGCAGGCGGATCTGGGAACCGATCAGTTCGACGATGTCGCTGCGGATGCGAATGTCATCCAGTACTTCACGTGATAGGCCGCGGGACATGGTGCGGGTTTTCCTTTGGTTCGCGGGTCTACGGTGACGGGTCGGACGGATCGGCGGGGTCACCCTGGACGGATTCAACGGCCAGCTGAATATGGGGGATCAGGGTACGGACCTGTGTGCCGACCACGGATTCCTCGCCGAAGAGACGGTTCAGGTAATCGTGGGGAACCAGGTTGAAGATCCAGAAGAGAATGACCACGAAGACGGCGGCGCGCACACTGCCGGCCAGGAGTCCTCCGATCCGTTCCCAGGCAGGGGTCACGGCCAGTTGAAAAATCTGCTTGAGCACCAGGCGGATCACCAGCATGACCACGATGGCCGCGATGAGGGTCAGGCAGAAAGCCAGGGTGGCTGCCGCGGGGCCGGAAATCCGTGTGTGGGCGGACAACCAGAGTCCGACCGGATGGCATAGGCGGATGCCCAGGATAAAAGCGACCAGGGTGCTGATCAGGCGGGAGATTTCGCCGGACAGGCCGCGGAACAGGCCGACGACGGCTCCGGCAACCACCATGGCCACGGCGGCGATGTCGACAGGTGAAAGCGTGGAAAGGTCCGGCATGGCGGATCAACGGGAATAGGTTTCCAGCCACTTCCTGGCCGTGGCGGATGACGGCCCGTCGGGGGCCAGTTGGAGGTAACGTTCGAAATGCATACGCGACACGTCATAGCGCTTGGAATCACGATAGGTCAGACCCAGGGCAAAGTGGGCTTCGGCGTAATCGGGCTTCAGCCGGATGGCCTGATTGAGTTCTTCAACCGCCTTGGGGTAGTCCTTTTCCTCGCGAAAGATGAGGCCGAGCATGTAGCGGGCCTTGAAAAAATCGGGCTTGATTTTAAGGGTGGATTGGAAGGACTCGATCGATTTGGCCGTGTGGCCCGTTTGTTTCAGGATCAAGCCGCGATTAAACTCGGCATTGGCATAATCGGGTTTGAGTTCAAGCACCCGTTGATAGGCGGCGAGTGCCTGGTCCCACTGTTTCTGTTCCTGGAGGAGAACGCCCTGGTTGAAGGCTTCATCGGCGTCCAGGCGGCGGATCGAGGGAAGCTGGTTCCAATCACGGGTGGCCTTGACCGTCCTGGGTGACGGGGCGGTTGACTGGGCGGGTGGGGTGGTTGACGGATCGGAGGGGAGGTTCCGTGCGCGGGGATCATTGGGGAACTGCCTGCGGAACTTGTCATACGTGCGTCTGGCGCTTTCCGGATAGCGGAGATGGCGGTCGTAGAGCGTGGCCAGTTCCCATAAGGCATCCGCCGAAAACGCATTGGCTTGTACAGCCTGGTGAAACAGGACCAGGGCGGTGTCATAATCCTTGCGGTCGATGGCGGACCGCGCGTTTTTTAAAATGGCATCGAAGTCGTCGTTCTGGGGTTTGGCGGAAGGGGTGGGTTCGACGGGAACCCGGGTAATGACCGGAGGCGGAATGGCGGGTGGTGTCGCCGGTTTCGGCTGCGCGGTGCGAACCGGGACGGGTGGGGGTGTAGGTTTCGGCGCCGGTTGCGCCGGAGCCGGTTTTTCAACCTGTTGCAGCAGGCCCCGTCGGGCAGTTTCGGCATGTGGGTCGTCGGCTGACAATTCCAGATAGCGGCCGAAATATTCACGGGCTTTGTCGGGTTGTTTCAAGCGTTCCTGGTAGAACTGTGCGGTGTTGTAAAGGGCAGGCGGATAGTCGGGGTGTTGTTTGACGATCTGGCGCAACTGTGCCCAATACGCTTGAATGGCGCCCATCCGGAATGTAACCAGGGCCAGGGATGTCTTGATCCGGGGGGATTGGGGGTCGAGTTCCCGGGCCTGTTCAAGGACGCGTTGTGCCTCGGGAAGACGTTTTTGCTCCATCAAGACATATGCCAGGTATTCGAGGGCGGACGTGTCGTCGGGGTGTAAATCAGCCGCTTTCCGGAATGCGGCTTCGGCGGGCTCAAAGTCGCCCAGACGGGACAAGGCGACGCCCAGATGGTAGTGGGCTGAAGCGGAGAGGGGTTGTCGGTCAATGGATTCCTTGAGCAGGTTGGACGCTGAACGATCACGTCCTGCCTGGAGGCGTTCGATGCCTTTCAGCTTCTGGGTCTGGCCCGTCGGATCGCTGCAACCGGTCCATGCCAGCAGGCTGATCAGGGCGATTACCGGCAGGCCGATGGACTTGACCGCATGAACCTTTAAACGAGTATGTCGCATTTACCGGCAGTATAACGAAACGGCCTGATCCGTCCAGATGCAAAAGCAGGGTTGTTGCTGAGAGCTTGACGTACCGGGTGTGCATGGGCAAAAGTAACGCGTATTGGGTTATGTGGCTGGGAGGGGATTATGCTGGGATGGTTCCGAAAAGAAGTTATGCCGGGCAATGAACTCTGGCAGGTGCTGCTGTTCCTCGGCGTCATATTCTGCGCGATGGTGGCCGGGCGGCTGGCCCGTCTGGTCATCGCCCGGTTCGGCAGGCGGTTTCCCCTTGATGAAGATCGCTGGGTTCGTGTGCTCCTGAAGAGCTCCGAACGCACCCTGCTGTTGATATGCCTGACGGTCGGCATGTGGCTGGGGTTTGCCTACCTGACGGTAAGTCCCTCCGTCCGTGAGGTGTTGAACACCATTCTGCGGGTCATGGGTACGGTGGCGATCGGTTATCTGATCTATTGCCTGGTTGATGTGGTGGATCACTGGCTGAGTAAATGGACCGCCGGGACGGTGAGCCGGATCGACAACATGCTGGCGCCCCTGGTGGGGAAGAGTTTGCGGATCACGATCCTGGTGGTGATCAGCCTGCAGGTGATGGATGCCATCAGCGACCGCCCGATTACCAGTGTACTGGCCGGTCTCGGGGTTGGTGGTCTGGCCATTGCGCTGGCCGGGCAGGAAACCATAAAGAATTTCTTCGGTTCCATTGTGATCGTGGCTGACAAGCCGTTTGAGATCGGCGACCGGGTGCGGTTCGAAGGGTTTGACGGGCCCGTTGAATCCGTCGGTTTCCGTTCAACCCGTGTGCGTACCCTTGATGGAAGTCTGGTAACCATTCCAAATTCCGAGATGGTCAGTGAAACCATCGAGAATGTCGGCAAGCGGTTGTTTATCCGTCACAAGGCCCATATCACGATCACCTATGATACCCCGCCGCATAAAGTGGAGGAAGCCGTTCAGATCCTGAAAGACATCCTCAAAGATCATGAGGGGTGCCGCCCGGAATATCCGCCGCGCGTCCATTTCAGTGCGTTTAATGATGCCTCCCTGAATCTCCAGATGATCTATTGGTATCACCCGGGCGATTACTGGCTGTATCTTGAGTTTGCACACCGGGTTAACCTGGAGATCCTACGCCGTTTCAATGCGGCGGGTATTGATTTCGCGTTCCCAACCCAGACCCTGTACCTGGCCGGAGATCCGAAGCGGCCGCTGTTGCCGAAGCCCGGTTGACGGGAATGGAGCTTGAGGCGCTTGCAAAACCATCACCGGCTCGCGAGCCGTTTCTGCAAAGGGGTCTTGGAGCGCCTCGCTTCGTTAAGCACTCCCTTCGATTACGGCTCGCAGGGAGTCTCGCCATCCAAGCGGGTGTCATCCCTTTCCTGATGAAAGGCTTAGGGATTGGTAATGCTCATCCGGTAGAAATACGGGGGGAGCGGTGTGGCGGGATCGATCCAGGTGTTGGTCGGCGGTGCGCCGGTAACGGTGGCGTAGGTGGTGGTTGGGAAAGCGACCAGCAGGTTGGTGGACCGCACAATGTGGTACAGGCGGTTGGTGAGGCTTCGCCATGACAAGGTGACGCCGTCCCCCGACGCATACGTTCCCTGCTCGAACTGGAATTGGGATGCCGCATCGGCCGGATCGCTGCCGATATACATTTCCTGCAGATCGTTGTACCGGTCGCCGTCGTCGTTGGCGTCCAGATGGTCGCGGATGCCGTCCTGATCGGTGTCGACGGTATACCGGCCCAATGGCCAGGCGGTTGCCAGGATACCGGGAGATGGCGGGTTGGCCGGGGGACTGGTGGGGCCGGAATAGGATCCCCACCAGTTGCTGGCGGCGTTGAGCGTTCCGGTGAATCCGATGGTCTGGGCGCCATAGGTCTGGTTGCCGAAGAGGTCGTTGTAGTGGAATTTAACCTCCACCAACGGTGTATGTGGCAAACTCACCCCGTTGGTTCCGGTCTCGATCCGCACGCCGTGGTCAAACCGGGAGGCGCTGTTCCAGGTTGCCGTGGCACGGACCCCGTTGTTTTGTCCGTCGGTGACGGAGCTGTTGTATGAAAAGCACAAGCCGGCGGTGCCGTCCCCCGCCGTAGCGTTACCCTGGACCTCGTTTCCGGATACCGCATGATCGGTCATGGATGGCGGGTCCCAGGGATTGTTGTCTGCCTGGACCCAGATGCCGCGGGCGGGGGTGAGGCCGGAGGGTGACCATCCACTCACGTGGACCTGGTTGGATAGGATGGAAGCCGGCCCGCGTGATGCGGTGATCCGGATGCCGATCACGCCGTTGGAGATGGTATTGTGTGCGATCGACATCGATTCCCCGATGTAGCCGAACATGGATGCCCAGACGCCCACGGTACAGTGGTCGAGGTGGTTGGCTTCAACCCGGGATCCCCCGGACATGGCGGCGGTATAGAAACAGCGATCGAGATAGATGCCGGCACGGGAATTCAAACCGCTTACGCTGTTGATGACGTTGCTGATGCAGTCGGCAGGCGCCTGGAAAAGGTAGATACCGGCGCCGGAGTTGACGTTGGTGTGGAGGATGTTGGACAGGGTGTTGCCGATGATCCGGCACCGGTAGAATTCCGTGTCCGACGGCAGGGGAGCGGGTGCGGAACCCAGAATCCGGATGCCGTAACCCCCGATGGTGGACAGGTGGCATTGCCGGATCTCGATCGGGCGATGGGGGGAATCGATTCCGGCCTTCACGTCGGGAATGCCATCGTTGTTCCAGTCGCCGTTCAGGGTGAATCGTGACAATTGGACGTTGGTCGATTGGATGGTGATGGCGGCGGATTGCGCGTAGTTGGTGCTGGTCAGGGTCAGGAATGTCAGGCTGGTATGGCGTTCATGGGGGGCAGCCTGTGGGTTATAGGTATCACTACCTTCCAGGTGAATGGCGGACGGGATGCCGAGCGGCAATGCCGGATAGGTGCCCGGCATGACCCGGATGGTGTCGCCTCCGACAGCCTGAAGCAGGGCATGGCTGATGCTGCCCCAGGCCTGGGTGGTTGAGAGGCCGCTGGCGCCATTATTGCCGTTGGTGGCGACATAATAGATGGCCCCGAACGATGACGGCACGGCAAGGAGGCCCAGCAACAGGCTGAGACAGGCCGACCTTCCATACCATTTCATGATCATCCCCCTATTCTAGGCGGTTGCCGTTAATTGCACCATACTGGATTTTATTGTAGTGACCGGGAGGCGGATGGGCTATACCATTGACTTTTCATGCACACAGGGAGAAAAGGATGACAGCAACAAGATCCTCTGCTGTTACGGAACAGCCCGTCGGTCGCCTGGCGTGCCCGGGCGTGTTGGAATCCCTGAGTGACATGGCCGGGCTGTTGGCTCATGATTTCAACAACCTGTTGACCCCCTTGCTGGCCTATCCCGCCTTGATTGCACGGGATCTGGCACCGGATGCCTATGGGCATGAATTGTTGTCGGTCATTGAGAACACGGCCCGTGACATGGTCTATATCAACCGCCAGTTGCAGGGACTGGTGCCCAAAACGGATCCGCGCAACCGGATTCCGATGGATTTCAACCGACTGATTGCGGACACGGCGGGTAGACTCCGGGAAGACATTGCAAACCACCCATCGATACGGTTTGAATTTAAGCCGGGAGCGGTCGGGATGCCGGTGCTGCTGTGTGCCGAGGATGTGGCTGAAGCGGTCATGCATGTGTGCCGTAACGGACTGGAGGCCATGGAGAAAAAAGGCGGCAACCTGACGGTGGAGACCGGCTTGACGGACCTCTCGACTCCGTTGAGCGGTGTCTATGGAGCGGTTCCTCCCGTGGGCACGTATGCTTATGTCCGGGTCAGCGACACGGGAGAGGGGATATCCCCGGCATTGCGTGACCGGATTTTTGATCCGTTGTATACGACCCACAAGAGCCTCAAGCGCCGGGGTGCCGGATTCGGTTTGACCATCGCGTATCGGGTGGTGCGTGATCATCAGGGCACGATTACCGTACAGTCGATGGAGGGTGGAGGCAGTGTATTCACCCTGTATTTCCAGGTTTCGACGCCACCGGGCCCGGGGAACACGACGGGGTCGGAAGCCGTACCCGGGGGGGCAGCCCACCTGGTGCCCTGTACCCCCGGCACCCTGCTGATTGTGGATGACGAGAAGACCATCCAGCAATTGTTCCGCATGATCATGAACTCGGCCCTGCCGCAGTGCCGTGTGGATACGGTCTCCAACGGCGCCGAAGCGGTTGGACGGTTCGCGGAGGAGCATCATGCCGTCATCCTGATGGATCTGCACATGCCGGTCATGGATGGACAGCAGGCCTTTCTTGAGCTCAAGCGGATGTGTGAATCGCGCGGCTGGGAGATGCCGTCGGTTGTGTTCTGTACCGGGTTTATTCCCCCCGACTCAATACGCGAAGTCATCGCCCGCCAACCCCGGCACGCCTTGTTGTCCAAGCCGGTGACCGGCGACAAACTGGTTGATGCCGTGAAGGCACGCCTGCCCATGGGATGACCGGTGTTTGAGCGCCGGCCGGTTATTTTGTATGGACGTATTGCATGCCATTTCCGAAATGCGTGGCTGGTCGCGAACCGCCGGGACCGGAAACCGGAGTCTTGCCCTGGTGCCGACCATGGGCTGCCTGCATGCGGGGCATCTGGCGCTGGTCCGCATGGCCCGGCAGTCCGCGGATCACGTGGTGGTGAGCAACTTCGTCAACCCCCTGCAGTTTGGTCCTTCCGAGGATTATGCCCGATATCCCCGTGATCTGGATCGTGACAATCGGCTGTGCCGCGAGGCGGGTGTTGATGCGGTGTTTGTCCCCGATGCGGGCGACATGTACCCGGCCGGAGCCTCGGTCGTCGTGGAGGAAACCCGGGTGTCGTCAGGGTTGTGCGGGCGGATGCGCCCCGGTCATTTTCGCGGGGTAGCGACCGTGGTGGCCAAGCTGTTCAATATTGTTCAACCGGATCTGGCGGTTTTCGGCCGGAAAGATGCCCAACAGGTCCGGGTGATCCAGCGGCTGGTGCAGGATCTCGATTTTCCCGTCCGCATTCTGGTGCATCCGATCGTACGGGAACCGGACGGGCTTGCCATGAGTTCCCGCAACGTTTACCTGTCCCCGTCCGAGCGTTCACGGGCCTTGTGCATCCGGCGTGCGCTCGAGGCGGCGCGTGTTTTGTTTGAATCCGGGGAACGGGCGGCCGGTGTGCTGGAACCGTGCGTCGGGGAGGTTCTTGCGGTTGGCCGTCCGGATGTGGTCGAGTATGCGACGGTGGTCGATTGGGATACCCTTGAACCCGCCGGGCAGATCATGCGCCCATGTCTGCTGGCGGTGGCCGTTCGTTTCGGACGAACCCGTCTGATTGACAATATCCTCCTGGACCCCCTGAATCCGGCCGGTATCGAACCGGTTTAACGGGTGGTGTGTGTCTGGCGGCGTATCGCCAGGCTGCGCGCATCGATCAAGGCCGTGATAAGCGCGCGCTGGTCGGTGGTGGAGGCCAGTGGAATGGCGTCCGGAACCGGATCTATGGTGGGCTGTGACCGGTCTTCCAACAGGACGATTCCGACGGTTGGACATAACTTGGTTATGGCGCGCAGGAGCCCCCGGAATTCCGTGCCCATCAGCGTTTGTTCCACGATGGCCACGGTCAGATCCTGGCCGTTCTCGATGCGCGCCAGCAGGGCTGGCAATTCCGTAATCGATTCCAGTTCCACCGGCATGGCCTGCATCCAGATCTCGAATTGGCGGATGGTGGACGGCCGGTTGCTTGCCAGCAGGATTTTCCACTTGGAAAGGTAGGCCAGCAAGGCTTCGGGAAGTTTTTCGTCCGACAGGGGCAGGGCGCTGGGATAGGCCGATACCGCTGGGAATCGAATACGAAAGGCGAATACGCCGCCTGGCCCCCTGAGCTGGTCCAGATGTCCGCCGGCCCCTTCCACCAGGGATTCCACCAGGGAACACATGACGCCGGATTCCATGGCCGGTGAAGGTTGAAGCTGATCGATATCGATGGTATGTCCGGGCGATTCAGTCAGGATGATGGCCATGGTGTTGGATGGCGTATCGGCAGGAAAGGCCGGGCGTGAACCGGCCGCGCCTGCCACGATCCGGATGTGTCCCGGTTCGGGACGGGATTCGGATACCAGCAGTGCAAGATTGACGATCACCTGTTCCAGTTGCAGCAGGGGGAACGGGACCGGTGGCAGGTCGGGCGGAATATCCTGCCCGATGGTCCATTGACGGGGAAGACTCAACCGCAGGGGCTCCAGCGCGGCACCCAGGGCGTCGGCAAAGCTGGTTGAGGCGGTTCGCCCGGTTTCCGGGAGGGATAGTTCGAGCAGGTGGCCCGACAAGGCCAGGCCGCGATTGGTGGCGTTGCTGATCGCTTCCAGTGACTGCCGTTGTTCCGCCTGGGATGCGTTGGGCCGTTCGATCAGGGATAGATTACCGGCAATCCCGCAGAGGAGGTTGTTGAAGTCATGGGCCATGCCGCGCCCCAGTTGGCCCACGAGTTGGATGCGTGCTGCCGCCCGGTGGTGGGCTTCCTGGTTGGAACGGGACGTGATGTCGCTGATCAGGATCAGGAGAATGCCGTCGGCAGGCTGGGACCTGAAACGCAGGACGCGCGAGGGGGGGTTGCCGGATGTCATGGTCCGTTCGATTTCATACGGCTCGGCACTGGCGAGCAAGCGTCGGGTATCGTCCCGGGTCAGGCAGGGGAAAGCCTGGTGCAACTCGCGGGGGGTGTCCGGGGTGTCGCCGGCCATCTGCCGGGCGGTTGGATTCATGGCGTCGATTCCTCCCCGGCGATCAAGCACCACCATCCCATCGCTGAAATAATCCATATGATCGACCAGGTGCCCGATACGCCGCCGGCTTTCGCGTTCGGCGGAAAACTGGATGGCCCACAATCCGAAGGCTCCAGCCAGGAACATGAAGCCGAGGGTCAAGGCCCAGATAATGGCGGCTGCAACATTGAAATCATGCGGTGAGATGCTGGATTCGATGAAATCCAAGGTATGGCGCACGGCCACCGCGGAGATGGTAAACAGGATAATCAGGAGGACTGTGTAACTAACCGACTCCGTTCGAAACATGCGCATGATCCAATACCCTTTAACCAGAAACCCCCGGGAAACGGTCAGGTATCCCGGGGGTTCAGGAACGCGTGATGCAGCAATCAGCGGTTCAGCAAACGGGATTTTGCCTTTTTGGTCTTCTGCTCCAGTTCGTCCTCTGATGCCTGGTGCATTTTTTCAATGTCCTCGTTGAACTCCCGGCGCTGGGCATTTCGGCGGATGATGTGGCGCCGGGCCAGCTCCGTGTCCTCCGGCATCCCGGTTTCGGACTCGATCGCCTGGGGCCGTGCCAGGCCCACGGTGACGAAGATGATCGTTTCCTGTTGTGATTTTTCCGCATGGGTATGCGAGAAGAGATACTTTCCGATTAACGGGATTTCACCCAGCAGGGGGATCTTGGTCGTTACATCCTGATCCCGTGTTTCCGTCAACCCGCCAATGGCGGCGGTCTTTCCGCTTTCCAGGCAGAACGTTGTCCGAATGTTTTTCTTGGCAATGATCGGGTAGGTCTGCCCGTTTGGGGCAACGGCATTGCGCAGGAACCGGGTCAACTCCGGCTCGATTTTGACCGTGATGTTGCTTTCCGTATTGACCGTCGGTGTGACGGTGAGTTTGACACCAAAATCCACCGGTTCGCCCGGGTTATAGGTGATCACGGGAGCGATGCCCTGCTGGCCGGGGGTCACGCTGGAGATGAACGGCCGTTCCGTCTGGCCGATATGGATGATGGCCGGTTCCTCGTTGGCGACGACGATTTTCGGATTCGAAACCACGGTGACGCCGTCGAGTTTTTTCAGCGCGCTTAACACCACGCGGAAATTGTCGGCGCTCAACACGGCGGTTCGTACGTCGTTCGCCGCCTTGGTGAATGTGCTGGATATGTCTTCACTGATGTTGTGCCCCTTGTCGATCGTATCCGACACCAGGCGTGTTGGGGTTATTACGGTCTGCTGAACGTAATTGCCGGATTCTGGGGGTGTCTCGACATAGGTGGTGGTTTCTTCCTGGTATTGTTCGTTATTGATGTCGTACCGCTCGTTAACATTGTCTTGAAGCTGACGATTGTCCCAGCGGTTGTCAGCGGTATTCTTGGTATCTTTCCATGCACGGGATTCGTCAAGATTTCGCTGAAGGTTGGCGGCGGTAAGGTTGAATCCCTGCAGGACCTGCCAGTTGATGCCCAAATCCTTGATGGCCTCGTCGTTCAGTTCCATGAACTTGGTCTCGATATAAACCTGTTCGCGCAGGGTGTCGATGGACGTGATGATTTTCTTAACCTCGCCGACATTGGCGGCCGTACTGCGCACCACGAGCGCGTTCCGAGCCGGGAAGGCCGATACGCCTCCCGGAGCTGGCACCATGCCGCTGACGACCGGCATAACGTTGGAAACGGATGCATACCGGAGGAAGAAGGTGTCCACGATCAAGGGTTCGGGGGCTCCCACCGGCTTGGCCACGATACTGTAGACTTCCGATCCGGGTGTTTTCTCGATCAGTCCGAGCTGGTGCATCTCAAGAATGGAGATCAAGGCGGGTTTCCATTCCACATCGGTCAGGTTGACGGTGACCCGTCCCTGCAGGTTGGTCGGGCTGGCGATGATGTTGGCGCCGGAGATGCGGGTGAACATCTTGACCACATCCACCATCTCAACGTCATCCAGTGTGATGGTGATCAGGTTGGCGCCGGAATTAAGGGTCGCCGTAGCACCTGGAATCTCCTCGGTCTCGTCAGCGATCTCGGCAAACCCGACTTCGCCGTCAGGAGCCGGGGCATCTGCCGGGGTGGATACAACGGCATTCGTTTGCGGGGTGGGTAGCTGGGGAACGGCCGGTGCGTCAGCGGCCGGAGGAGCCGGGACCACCTGGGCCGGAGTATTGGTGTCGATGGCCTGCGGGGCAGGTGTCGAGTCTTGAGAGTGTAACCACTGGACCGTGGTGATGATGAGGCCCACGGCCAGTATTCCACTTGCGGTTTTCATTCGGTTCATCGGTATTCTCCCCGTATAAGTCGGGCAATGATCGTCAGGTCTATTCTTGAATTACGGTTGCCGTAGCCACATCACCAGCGCTGTCCACCAGGTTGATGGTGTTGGTTCCGGTCTGTCCTGCCGTAGGATTGTAAGCTCCCGTGGCGTTGATCGTGCCAAGGATCATGTTGGCTGAGGCCCACGTGTATGGGGCCACTCCACCCACTTGCTGGAACTGATAATCAGCGCCAGCAGCCAGTATGGTGACTTCGCCTGGAACGATCTGCAGCGCCGTGGCTCCCCTTACATTGATATTGACGGTGGCAGAACGACCTCCGTTGTCGGTGACTGTTAAGGCATTCTCGGCAACGGCCAGTGATGTGTAGATGGAAGAATCGCTGTTTTTAACATTTGGGGCAATGGTGCCACGGGTGGCATCGGCTACGCTCCACGTATAAGGTGTATATCCTCCATCAACTTTGAACGAGATGTTTTGCCCGATCATGGATACAACCGGTGTGTTCGGGGTGATGAGAAGGGTGTCCTCATCTTGTGAGACCTCGCTGCGGGTCTCTGATCGGTAAGGGTTATCTTCGAAATAGGATTCGCTATCGCCCATATCCGGATCGTCTTCACACCCGGTTGAGAGTAGGACGGCTGTTAGTGCCAGGGATGCGCCAACCACCAGTGATGCGGACCATTTCAGCCAACGGTTTATGTTCATGGTTTTCTCCTGCTTCGCTACCCGCCGTCCGGCGGACCGTTTATCGTGCGGGTCGAATTTCCAACTGTTTATATTTCACACCACGACTGGTGATGGCATCCACGCGGAAAACATAAATAAAAGGACCTTTTCGGAGGGTGAACTCCTGTCCGGATTCAACCACGCCGACATTGGAGACGACGGCGAAATACTTCCCGTCCGGCCCCCGTGTAACCCCCTGGACGTTGGGCTGGGGCCATTTGGCCTGATCCATGGGGGGAGGGGTGTCGTCGATAGGGGATACCGGGACATCGTCCTCGCTGTCCGGCAGCGGGGTGAATCCGGGCGGCCAGAACGGGTCACGCAGGGTTTCCGTCTGGTCGACATCCGCCAGTGGGGTGTCGTCTGCGGCTTCCTGGGCGATGGTGATGGAGCCGGCCAGAAGTCCAACCAGTGCGAGGTAGCGCCAATCATGAGGGGCAGGGAAGGTCATGACGGGTTGGCTCCCGTTGAGGGTGTGGGTTCGGTAGCGGGTGTGTCGTCGGCTTCGTCTTCGTTTTCTTCTTCATCCTCGACGGCGTCCCGTTTGAGCGCTTCCTTGATGCGGGCGGGTGTTTCGTCGTCCATCCAGACCGGCCACTGCAAGTCGATGGTGACCTTGTGCCGTTCCGGTGTGCCCGGGTTACCCTGAATGGTCAACGAAGGGATGCTGATGTACGGATTTTCAGTTTCAATGGAACGGATCAGGCGGATGACGCCTGCCAGACCTTCACGCAGGGTTATGCGTGCCGTATATGCCTGGGAGGAGCGGGATACGGCGCCGCGTCCGGTTGGAACCACGGGCAGGGGGGAAGACATGCCGATCTCGGAGGGTTGAGCCGCCCTGGCGACGCCGGTTGCGCGGCAATGCCGGTCGACAATGGCGGTGGCCGCCAGGAGGTAGTTGCCGAGGATCGGCTTCAACATGTGCGTGTCGTTGATGGCTTCAATCCGGGTCAGGGCTTCGAGGTTACGCCGAATTTCGAATTTCCGCTTGTTGATTTCCTTGCGTGCTTTTTCCAGTTCATCCCGGACTTGTTCGAGGCGTATGGAAGCGGTTTTCTTGGCGCTGGAATAGGGGGTGATCACGCCGTACCCGATGCCGACCAGGATCAACACGGCAAAAATGCCGATGAGGGCCAGCATCTTGTTCCGTTCCTGGGGGTCGTCGGGGAGTTTGAATTTCATTGAAATGCCCGTGGCTTATAGAGGATTGCAATCTGGAACAGCCGGTTGTTCCGGTTTGCCGGGTCCCATTCGAATTGGCGGACTTCCGCATCCGTGACCAGATTGGTGAAAAAAACGGTTCGCTGCAGGGCCCGGCGCAGCCGTTGGACATCGCGGTCCGCGTTGGTGTCGAATGCCTTGCCTCGGAGTGTTATCAGGGCGTTGCAGGTGGGAGGCTGGATTTTGGGGTCAATACTGTCGGCCAAGGTCAGGGTGGTAAGTTGGAGGGTTGCCGGGAAGACTTCCTGGATGCCGTGAAGCTGGTTACCCCAATCGACATGGCTGTTTTTCCAGCTTTCAAGTTCCTGCAGGATGGCGAGGTTGGCGTTTGCCTGTTTACGGATTTCCTGGACGGCCTTCATGCGGGGCTCATCCACCAACCACTGGGCTTCGGCATCCCGCAACTGTCCTTTGAGCCTTATCAAGCTGAAGGTAGCTGCCAGGATGATTAAACCCAGCAGGGTGGGGAGTGCAAAGAGCAGGACGCGACCGACCAGCTTGAGATTCAGCGTGGTTGCGCTTCGTTGTTCCGATTCCAGTATGAGATCGATGCGCAGGTTCATGTTGCCTCTTCAAACGTGCCGATACAGGCTCCGACGGCTGCGGCCAGCATCCATGCCTGGTTTCGCATATCCTCGGGAATGGCCCCCTCCGAAACGGTAATGTTTGCCAGGGGGTCCCAGGTTGAGATCTCGATGCCCATGGCATTGTGCATTTCCTCCATGGTATCACGGGAAACGGTCATGCCGCCGGAGACGTAGATTTTTGCGACGTGACAATTTTCACGTCGCTCGACGAAGTCACGGGAAACGGTCAACTGTTTGGTGAGGGGTTCCATCACATCGCTGACGGCCTGGGAAATGTCGAAGGATCCGTCGGAAATGATGCCGTGGGCGGTTTCGCGGTCGACCCCGAGGCTTTCCTGGATTTTTGCCAGCAGGGAATTGGTGCCGACATCGAAGCGGCGAAACAGAATGACGGAGCCCTTGTTAAACAAGGCGAGGGAACTGACGTTTTCGCCAAAATCCATAAGACCGACCGCTTCGTCGTTTGAGAGTGGGACGGCGTGGAGGAAGGCGGTCATCAGCGCCAGCGTGGAGGTTTCCAGGGAAAAAGGTGCGGGGAGCCCCATCGGAAAGAAACCAACCGCCCGTGTGGCATCCTCGTTTGGAAGGGCCACAGCCAGAACCTTTGATTCCGATTTACCGTGTCCTTCGACGAGGAGCTTGTATGAAACCCGGAACGCGTCAGGATTTTCGATGCCAATGCTTTCCGTAAGTTTGGCCTCGGCCTGTTCATTGAAATGCCCGGGGAAATTGAGGAGCTTGATGATCGACGTATTGGCGGGGACCGTCAGACAAGCGTATTTACCCCGGATGGCCGGTGGAACGATCAGGGGTTCCGGAGGTGCGGCGGGGGTGCCTTCCGCTGGAGCCGGGCTTTCGGGAAT
>Ga0156641_1129_pt1 | contig 24978 bp, 10 predicted proteins | sample RifOxyC3_FD_110715 | JGI IMG/M metagenome (GOLD analysis project Ga0156641, IMG submission 110715) | Lentisphaerae bacterium RIFOXYC12_FULL_60_16 | reverse complement strand
GATGGTAATGGTAACGGCGCGGGGGTGTACCAGACTGGCGGCGATATCATCAACTGTACCATCGCCGATAACCAGTGCGCGGCTTCGAGGACGGGTGCCGGGATGTACAGGACCGGCGGCACGGTGCTGAACACGATCATATTCGGGAACCAGCAGGGGACCGCCGATCAGAACATTACCGGGACAAACAGCATTACCTATTCCTGTTCACCGGACCTGGCTGCCGGGGTGAACAATAACATCACGGATAATCCGTTGTTCACCGACGTTCCGGAGGACAATTTTCACCTTGTGGGAACATCGCTCGCGATTGATCGCGGCCAGAACGTGTGGAGCGAAGGTGATGTGGACCTGGACGGCGCGCTGCGTGTTGTTGATGGTAACGACGATGCGATACCTGCCGTCGATATCGGCTGCTACGAAGCGCCGCTGATGTCCGATCAGCCGTTATGTTGCAGTTTCACGGCAGTTCCGGAGATAGGCTTCAATTCGGTGAACGCGGTGCTGACCGCGTCTGCCGCGGGTGCGGATCCGGTGATCTCGTGGTGCGGCTGGGACTTCGACAACAACGGCACATTCGATGAACAGGGGCCCGGAAAGCAGATCATCACGAACAGCTACGGTCATGGTATGTGGTCCACGCGGCTTGTCGTGAGCAATGCCTCGATGGAGCGCGCAACCTACACGAGGACGCCTGCGGTCCGCGTCTACCCGACCCTGTATTATGCTTCGCAGTCTGGCAGTAATACGGCGCCGTACGAAACGCTTCAGAAGGCGGCGACGAATATACAGACGGTCCTGGACTTTGCCTATGCGCCCGGTACGACTGCCATAACTGTCCGGGTTGCCGCCGGGACATGGACCCTGCCTGCGCGACTGGAAATCACCAAGCCGTTGGCGGTGCGGAGTATCGCGGGACCGGCATCTACCGTTCTTAGGAAGCCCACCGCCACGCGCGCAGTGTTTATGACCCATGCCGGCGCGGTGCTGGACGGATTTACGGTGCGCGATACAACGCAGGGGGGTATTGACCTGCAGCAGGGGGTGGTGACGAACTGTTACATCATCAATAACATGGCCAGCCAAGTGAAGGGCGGCGGTATCTTCATCGATACCGGGACGCTGGTGAACAGCGTGGTGTCCAACAACTGGCAGACCGATCCGACATGGGGTCCGGGCGGCGGTGTCTACCTGCAAGCTGGCCGGGTGGCGATGTGCAAGATTGTGAACAACAGGGTCCAGGGCGGGGGGTTGGGTGGCTATGGTGTCGGCGCCGGTGCCGGAGTGATGATGCGCGGCGGCGTGCTCGAAAATTGCCTGATCTTCGGGAACCAGGCGACCTATACCGCTGACGGGAACGGGGACGGGGCGGGGGTGTATCAGACCGCCGGCAGGATTGTAAACTGCACCATTGCGAGCAACCGGTGCGCATCTTCACGTTTCGGGGCAGGGATTTACAAGACAGCAGGGACCGTGACAAACACGATTGTATACGGAAATCAGAAGGGTACGGACGACCAGAACATCACGGGCACCAACGGCGTCTTCTACTCCTGTTCCCCAGACCTGGCCACGAATCCAGTGACACATAACATCAACGGTGACCCTCAGTTCGTCGGCATAGCGACAGGTGACTGCCATCTGCTGGGCAGTTCACCTTGCATAGACAAGGGAACCAACCTGGCGTTGGTGGTGGACCTGGATGGAAGTACAAGGCCTATTGACGGCAACCGGGATGTCGTGCAAGTCATGGATATGGGATGTTATGAGGCGCCAACGGCAGAGAGTCAGCCACTCAGTTGCAGCTTTACGGTTGCTCCGGGTATCGGGTTTAACTCCGTGGATGCGGTCTTCACGGCGGCCGTCGGGTTTGGCAATACCAATGTCACGTGGTTCGGATGGGATTTTGACAACAATGGTAGCTATGAGCGGCAGGGACCCGGCCTGTGGGTTGTAACGAATCTTTACGGGTACGGCCAGTGGACGGTGAAGCTTGCCATGAGTAACGTGGTGCCGGAAGGAGCCGTCTATTCAAGGGTGGATGCGGTGCGTGTGTATCCGACCATGCTCTATGCGTCGCAAACCGGGAGCAACCAGATTCCGTATAATTCCTGGGCCAAGGCGGCAATCAATATCCAGACCGTGATCGACTATGCCTATGCGCCAGGTACGCCAACGGTGACGGTCTGGGTGGCAGCCGGTACCTACACGCTGCCGGCCCGGCTCGATATTCCAAAGGCGCTTGTTGTGCGGAGCCTTTACGGGCCGGAAGTGACGATTCTGCGCAAGCCAACCGTAACCCGAGGCGTCTTCGTAGCACACGCCAAGGCGGTTTTCAGCGGGTTCACGGTGCAGGATTGCGCCGTGGGCGGCGTGGAATTGCAGGCCGGAACGGTAACGAACTGCCACATTATCAACAACACCACGTGGACAACGTACGGGGCCGGCCTCAATGTGAGCGGCGGGACGGCCGTCAACTGTCGCGTGGCGAACAACAGCAACGCAGGCGGCAACTGGGCGCCCGGCGGAGGGGTCTGGATGAGTGGGGGACTGGTGATGAACTGCATCATCACGAACAACCTCAATGCCGATGGTTTCTGGGCGAACAACGGTGCGGGAGCCGGTGCGTACCTGAATGGCGGGATACTGCGAAACTGCCTTGTCTTGCGGAACCGGGCCACGAGCCTTACGCAGGGCAATGCGGGTGGCGTCTACAACGCAGGACGCGTCGAAAACTGCACCATAATCAGTAACCAGTGTGCGGCGGGTCTGACCGGCGGCGGAGTTTTTCAGGCTGCCGGAGGTTCAATCACAAACAGTATTATCTGGCATAATCTTGCGGGGACAGTTGCCAACGATCTCAACAGTACGTCAAGGGTAGGCTATTCATGTTCGCCGACACTGGTACACGGTATGAGCGGAAATATCACCAACGATCCGGTGTTCTGGAAGCAGGGAACGGGGAGTTTCCAGCTGTTTCCCTTATCGCCTTGTCTTGACAAGGGTATCATGCGATCATGGATGACGGACGCCGTTGATCTTGATGGTCGTGCGAGAGTGTTCCGCAGCAGGGTCGACATGGGTTGTTACGAGTCGCACTACATGGCGGGTACCATGGTTGTGGTGTGGTAAGGGTGATGGGGATGTGCTGCCTCTAGGGCACCGGAGGTTGGTTTTGCTTCGTCCCTCGTACAGGATGGCGGTTGCGGCGGCGGGGGTACTCCTCGCAGGGGTGTCTTCTGTCCATGCCGCCGATTTTTCCACCTGGCAGAAGAAGTTGCAGATCCGGTTCGCCGGATATAACAAGCCGGAAACACTTTCGGACTTTCCAGCCCTCGTTGTGTTCAGTACCAACACGGCCGGGTTTGCCTACAACCAGTTCCTTTCTGCCACCAATGCGGACCTTCGGTTTACTGACGATACCCAGACGAACGAACTCAACTACGAATTGGAACTCTGGGATACCAATGCCATTCCCGACGGGACATCGTTTGCATGGGTGCGTGTGCCGGCGCTTGCAGGCACCAATACGTCCATATGGGCGTTCTGGGGTAAGAGCGGCGCCACGGCGCCGGCATACCGGACCAATGGGGCTGTCTGGGCCAGCAGCTATCTGGGCGTCTGGCATATGGACCAGCCGAGCGATACGGATTCGTCGTCCAGGGGATACCACGGGACAGCACAGGGGACTGTTGTCCAGGCCGGGGGACGGGTGGGCAATGCCAATGATCTCGATCCGACTGCCGACTTTGTCAAAGTGACAGATCGGGACGACTTCACGATGATCGGCGATTACACCGTCAGCGCGTGGGTTCATCGTGATACCATGGGGTCATGGAGGGCGTTCTGTGGCACGTACAACGGCGCAGGGTTCATCTTTGCCCTGGATGGGACCGTGGATGGGACCGTGCAGTTCTGGGATGGTGCGTGGCGACCCAGCGGGATCGCGGTCACTGCCGGCGCGTGGAACCACATCGCCTACACGCGCACGGGTTCGGATGGTCGCTTCTACCTCAATGGGTCGAACGTGGCCACGATCGCCAATGCCCAGGCCTGTGGCAACGGGGCGGACCTGGAACTGGGCGGCGGCGGGATCAGCTGGAGTTCATACCGGTTCGACGGGCGGGTGGATGAAGTCCGGATAGCAAACGTCAAGCGGTCATCCAATTGGCTCTGGGCATCGTGGCGCAATCAGGCATTTCCTGGCAGCTTTGTAACTAACACGGGTGTGCAGGTAGGCGGTATGCCGTTGGTCTTGAACCGTACGGCCACGAACGTCAATGCCACCAGCGCCAACATGAACGGCAACCTGGTGTCCACCGGTCTGGCATCAACGGTGGTCCGTGTGTTCTGGGGGACAAGTGACGCCGGCCAGGTACGGAGCGGGTGGACAACAACGAACTCATTCCCCGGTTGCCCCGCGGTGGGGCTGATGACGACCAACATCTCAACGCTCGTTGCCAACACGCTCTACTACTACCGCTACTATGCCACCAACAGTGTCGGTGAATGGTGGGCTGACCCGGCCTCGGTCCTGATAACCGGTGAAATCGGTATCCGTGTGACGGATGGAAACGGAGCGGAACAGGGCGCCGATCCGTTACGGTTTTCTATTTACCGGGGTGCCGCCGTGTCCGGAGCCCCGTTATCGGTCAACTATACGCTCAGTGGCACGGCCGGCAACGGAACGGATTACGAGACGCTAAGCGGCACGATAATCATTCCCCCGGCGGCTACCAACATGGTGCTGCAGGTAACGCCCATCCACGACCAACTGACCGGGGAGGCGAGCGAGGATATCATCGTAACGTTGGCTGTCGGGCCCTACCGGATCGGGCCATCCAACTGTGCAACCGGTGCAATCGCCAATTCGGGAACTAAGGGATGGTTCGTATCAACGACCGGGACGGACACCAACACGGGTGCGAGCTGGGCAACTGCATACCTTACCATTGCCAACGGGATTGCCAACGCAACGACTGCAGGAGACGAGGTCTTTGTGGCGGCGGGAACCTACAACACCGCGGCATTGATTGCCATTGCCAACGGGATCCGGGTGGTGGGCGTGAATGGTCCGGCTTCCACAATTGTCCGGCGGAGCAGCGGTTCTGCGCGGATATTCAACCTGAACCATGCCAGTGCGGTCCTGGAAGGATTCACGGTAAGCGATGCGACGGTTGGCGGTGTCTACCTTCAGCAGGGGACGATCACCAACTGTCACATTGTCAACAACTTTGCGCCGCAGGTAAAAGGCGGCGGAATACTCATGGAGGGGGGAGCACTGGTCAACTGCGTGGTTTCCAACAACGTGCAGCGTGATCAAACCTGGGGACCCGGCGGTGGAATCTACCTGCAGGCAGGGACGGTCACACAATGCAAGATTGTTAACAATACGGTGAACGGGGGTGGGTTGGGCGGATACGGGGTTGGCGCCGGTGCGGGCGCCATGGTGCGGGGTGGCGTGCTGGAAAACTGTCTGATCTACGGCAACAAGGCAACCTACACCGCTGACGGGAACGGAGACGGGGCGGGGGTGTACCAGACAGGCGGGATTGTCAGGAACTGCACGATTGCCAGTAACCGGTGCGCGTCGTCCCGGTCCGGTGCCGGCATATACAGGACCGGCGGCACGGTCACCAATACGATCGTCTACGGGAACAAGAAAGGTACGGATGATCAGAACATCACGGGCACCAACGGCGTCTTCTACTCCTGTTCGCCGGACCTGACCACCAGTGTTACGACGCACAACACCAGTGATGATCCGCTGTTTGTCGGTATGATAACCGGGAATTGCCATCTGCTTCCCACCTCTCCATGTATTGATGCCGGGAAAGATCTGACGGGGATGTCCAGTGATCTTGACGGTCAACCCCGTCCGATAGATGGCAACCGCGATACGGTGGCCGTGACGGACATGGGGTGCTACGAGTCGCCGACGGCGGAAAGCCAGCCCCTTGGCTGCAGTTTCTCTGCTGCGCCTTCCGTCGGGTTCAATTCCCTTGACGCTGTTTTCACGGCCGCCATCGGCGGGGGCAACACCAACGTGACCTGGTATGGATGGGATTTCGACAACAACGGAAGCTACGAACGCAGCGGAGCCGGCTGGCGGGTGGTCACCAATACATACGGCCTGGGCAACTGGACGGCGAAGCTGGTCGTGAGCAACACGGCGCTGGAAAGAGCCGTCTACACGAAACTGAACGCGGCACGGGTCTATCCCACCGTCTACTACGCGTCGCAGTCCGGTAACAACACGGCTCCCTACGACACACTCGGGAAGGGCGGGACGAATATCCAGACGGTGATCGACTACGCCTATGCGCCCGGAACGACGGCCATCACGGTGCGCGTGGCGGCGGGGACATGGACGGTTCCGGCGCGGTTGGACATCACCAAACCACTGGCCGTGCGAAGCGTTTCTGGACCGGGTGCCACAATCCTTCGGATCACCGCCCTGTCGCGTGTTGTCTTCATGACGCACGCGAGCGCCGTGCTGGACGGATTCACGGTGCGTGACTCAACGCGTGGCGGGGTGGAACTGCAGCAGGGCCTGGTGACTAACTGCTATATCGTAAGTAACTCGGCGCCGCAGATTCGGGGCGGCGGGATATTCATAGACACCGGCACCATGGTCAACAGCGTGGTGTCGAACAACTGGCAGACCGATCCGACATGGGGACCGGGCGGCGGGGTGTATCTCCAGGCAGGCCGCGTGGCCACATGCAGGATTGTGAACAACAGGATCCTTGGCGGCGGATTGGGCGGGTACGGGGTGGGGGCGGGTGCGGGAATAGTGATGCGTGGCGGGATCCTGGAGAACTCCCTCATCTACGGCAACAAAGCAACCTACACGGTGGATGGCAACGGTGACGGCGGTGGTGTGTATCAGACAGCCGGAGTGATCAGGAACTGCACGGTTGCCAGCAACCAATGCTCGGCAACGCGGTACGGGGCCGGCGTCTACAAGACCGGTGGAACGATTACGAACACGATCGTGTACGGGAACAAGCGGGGATCTGAAGACAATAACATCGCAGGAACCAACAATGTCTTCTATTCGTCTTCGCCGGATCTCTTCTCCAGTCCCGTTACGCACAACACGAGCGAAAACCCGTTGTTCTATGGTATGTCTACCGGGAACTGTCACCTTCTGCCGACTGCTCCCTGCATCGATACCGGGAAAGATCTGGCCGGCGTAACCATCGACCTCGAAGGGACCGGGCGTCCGATCGACGGTAACAACGATTCAACGGCAGTGACCGACATGGGCTGTTACGAGGCCCCGAATTCAGGAACACTGCCGTTGAGTTGCAGTTTCACGGTAGGACCAGAGGTCGGTTTGGAAAGTGTGACGGCGATCTTCCAGGCCTCTGTTGCGGGCGCCAACACAAACATCACCTGGTACGGATGGGACTTCAATAATGACGGTACTCCGGACAAAACTGGAGCAGGCTTGAACAATGTTACGAACACGTTCTCGCTCGGGTTCTACACGGTGAAACTGACGGCGAGCAATACTGTTCCGCAAGGGACGACGTACACGATGCCCAATGCCGTCCGGGCGTATCCGACGGTTCTCTACGCATCGCCGTCGGGCAGTAATCAGCCGCCATATAATTCGTGGGCCAAGGCAGCCACGAACATACAGACCGCCATCGATTACGCTTATACGCCGGCAACAGCAACGGTCCGGCTCTGGGTGGCGTCCGGCACCTATACGCTGCCCGCGCGGTTGGATATTGGGAAGGGGTTGCGTGTCCAGAGCGCATCGGGACCGGTCGCGACGATTCTACGAAAACCCACGGGCACGCGTGGCGTGTTTGTTGCGCATTCACGCGCGGTGCTGAGCGGCTTCACGGTCAGGGATTGTGCCGTCGGCGGAGTGGAATTGCAGGCTGGATTGGTGACCAACTGTTACCTTATCAACAATCCGACAGTTACCACGTACGGAGGCGGCCTTAATGTGAGCGGCGGCACGGCTACAACCTGCCGCGTGGCCAATAACAGTAATGCGGGTGGCAACTGGTCCCCCGGTGGTGGGGTCTGGATGAGTGGCGGCCTGGTGGTGAACTGTCTCATTACCAATAACCTGGGTGCGGGTGGCTTCTGGCAGTTCAGCACGTCAGGAGGCGGCGTATATCTGAATGGTGGCACGTTGCGAAACTGCCTCGTGGCATGGAACCGGACGACCAGCGGCAGTCAGGGTAATGGCGGTGGCGTTTATTCCGCCGGCCGTCTGGAGAATTGCACCGTTGTCAGCAACACCTGCACGGCCGGGCTCACCGGTGGCGGCGTATACCTGAACGGCGGGTCCGTGACAAACTCGATCATCTGGTACAACCGTGCGGGTACGGTGACCAACAATCTCAATATGACGAACAAGGTCGGCTATTCCTGCTCGCCGACACTCGTGGCCGGTGTCAACGGCAACCTGAGTACCAACCCGCAGTTCCAGGATCGCGACAAGGGGGACTTCCGGATCATGCCTGGTTCGCCGTGCAAGGACAAGGGCAGGGCGTTCCCCTGGATGGCAGGCGGGCGGGACCTGGCCGGCAATGCGCGCGTTCTTGGCGCCGCCGTGGATATGGGAGCGTATGAGGTCTCTATCTCGAGGGGCGGCATCTTCCAGTTCAGGTGACTACCGGCAGAGAACGAATCCCGATCATCCGAACGTCGAACACCCCATCTTTCCTGAACCCTGAACCTGTCTCCCGCCATCCTCACCTTCCGCCCGCAGGTTGCCACTCCTCAAGACCCGATTCCGGCGCGCCCTTGCCTTCTCCTTTTTGACCGGTGAAGGCCGGGTGCAGTGTCGTGTTGGTGCTGCAGATGGCCCGCCCAAGCCGGGCAGGTGACACGGGGACTTCTTCAGCTACGAGTTCAGGGACATTGTATGTCAGTGCAAGCGACTCGTAGAACGCCGGATCCTCCTGCGGCATCACGAACGGCTTGTGCGCCACGCCATGCGTGTCGAAATAACTGAAGTACGGCTTCGCCAGGACGCCACCATCGCGCTTGCTGGCAAACACGATCCACCGGCCATTCCGGGACCAGCAGTGCCACGAATCGCTCCATTCGCTGTTGATGTCAAGCGATCGCAAGGTCCCGGTTGTGCGGTCAAGCAGGTACAGGTCGGATCCCGGCTGGTAGATCGGGAAATTGCCATGAGGCGAAAGCGAAAAGAGCACCCATCGTCCGTCGGGAGACTCACGGGGTTGTGCGGCACTCAATCCTGAATGGGTGGAGGAAACAAGCATTTCCGGCCGGCCCCATTCCCCGGTTGATGGATCATACGGGATACGCATCAGATCGTATTTCACATCGTAGAATCGTTCGAATGGGATCTGAGCTGCGCTGCAGAAATACAGGGACTTTCCGTCAGCCGACCATGAGGGCCATGTCTCGCGCCGGGCCGGGTCGGCAATGGCGGGGGTAGCCGTGATCTCGTCTTTGTCGAGCAGGTACACGGCGAGGTCGGAATCGTTGTCCCATACATCGCGATGCTCGCCCACCGTGTGCTCAAAAGGAGAAACCTTGTTCACCGAGAACGCGATCCTTTGCCCGTCAGGGTGCCATGCGTGGTATGCGGCCGCCATTTTGCTGAACCCCGAGGTCGTTGTGTCAACACGGGTGATCGTGCCGTCCCGGATAACAACCATGGGTTTGCCGAATGACTTGCTCCGGATCTGGAGACTCATCCGGCCGGTCCTGTTTGCGCTGAAGCTGTGGCAATTGAGGCAGCCGTTGCGGTCGTAGCTGAAAGACTGGTTTTCAAGGACCGCCTGCTCGTGGAATGTCTCCAGGTCCCGCTGGTAGATGCCCATCTTGCGCCACAGGTGGTCAATCGGCGGAAGCAGGCGGTAGACGACATAGCGGTCCACGGGTTCTGCTGCAATACGGTTCGTCACCGTCTGGAACCGGTGCCATATCCTGCCCGCGTCACGCACCGCAATGTCGACCAGCAATTTGTTCCCACGGTTCTGCTCCAGGAGTTCGCGCCACGGTCGTGGCGGGATGCGGATCGCACCCCTGCGGCCGGATACCACGAGTGGGGCCCCCTGTTGTCCGGAGAAGCGCGCAACGACGCAACCGGCCGGTTCGTGAACGGAAAAATTCAGTGGTGCGATGTTGGGTGGAATGACGATGCCGGAGTAGTCCGGATAGAGCTTCGGCGGACGACCGGCATCCGTGGCGGAGTCCGGCCATTCCGGCCGGCAGCCGGTCAGGGTCAGGCCAAGCAGGACGACCATGCCGGTTGCCGCGATGGGTCCACGGAGCATCATGGCCCGCCCCCCGGTTGCTTCGATGTGAGGGTCAAGTTCGCGGGTGTGGCTCCGGCCGCGGTCCGCCCGAATACATCAAAGAACCAGTATGTGTTGCCGAAATCACCGATGAGCAGATTCCAGAGCGTTGCAGGCTCGCCCGGGTGCTGCATGAACCGTGTCAGGAAAGCCCGGAACCGGCGCTCCATCTCCGGCGTGGGACGGAAATCTTCGAGGCCGGGCGGCCACGCACCGTTGGCCTGGCGATATACAAGCAGTGCTTCCTCCATGTGGGTTGGAAGCACGTAGTAGAAATCGGGGAAACGTGCAGCGAGCGTACCGAACCCCTTCATGTTCGACGTGAGCAGGTAGTGTGCAACAAGGTACTCAAAAGCCATACGGTTGGCCGGGTTATTCTCCAGGCACTGGCGCAGTACGGACTCCGGATCCCAGCCTCCGACGTAGTCAGTTCTCAGCATCGAGGGCCGTATGGCCTGCAGAACAGGATCGTCTGACAGGGACGGATCGCTTTCCAGCCTGGCGAGAAGTTTACGCGCTTTCTCTTCTTTGAAGGGGATCTTGCCGAGGGCTCGCAGGAACGAACATGCCGCATCAGGACGCCCGTTCAGAACGTTGACGACGAAGAGACGTTCCAGTATGGCCGGTGTTTCTCCCTGTGCGGCAAGGCTTTCGTGTGCCCATCGTTCCGAGTCGTTGACGCGGCCAAGGTCGAGGAGGATATCGCTCCTTCGATTCGTAACGCGGGGAAGGATCTCCCATCCGGGGCTGGAGAGAAGAAGCGCCTCGGAGGATCGGCGTTGGGGAAAGCGGAACATCTCCCATGGCAGGCGTCCCCTGTGCGCCAGCGAGCGGAATGTGAGGTAACGGGCCATATCGCTGTCGTCGTTCATCTTCTGCAGACAGGTCAGGGACTCCTCCCACCGGTTGTTTGCCACCAGGAAGTCCGCGTACATCCAGTCCTTCCTGCCGAACCGTGACAGGATCATGAAACCGCATAGGGTGGCCAGGGCGATACCCCCTGCAACACGGGCCGTATACCGCAGGGACTGTCCGGTTTGCCGGCTTTCGCGCAGACGATTGATGACGGGGGAGAGAAGGGCAGCGGCCGGAACGAAAGTACACAGGACACCGATAACGACTGCGACACCGGTCACGTACTCCTGGTCGGGCAACCACCTCAGGTATCGTGCGGCCCAGCCGGGTTCAAAGAAAAGGTAGCTCATGGCCTGGGGGACAACGGCACCCGTGATAATCCAGAGAAACCCCGTTACGGCATGCCGCCGGGCGATCAGTTCAAATATTGCCGCAAGGCCTGCGAAATACAGGAGTCCGCCTCCGAAGAGATAGTAGATGGGGGCCGACAATCCCACGGCGCAAAGCAGTAGTGTTGCTTCCACCCAACGCCGATTCAAAGACCGTCGCCGTAGGGCTATATAGAGCCATGCCATCGCCATGCCGCCCAGCATGGGCAGGATATTCACCAAGGGGAGATAACGCTTCATGACGACAAGCAGCAACAGTGCGAAAAAGAGGGCCGGGAGCCTGCATTTGCCGTGGATGAAGCTGCGCAGAATGCCGCTTGCCATCGCATAGGTGGCCACAAAGAGGGCGGTCAGAAAAAGGACCCCGAACCACGGCAGGTAGTAGGTTTGTGATAGCAGGCACGACAGGTATTCTATGGGGCCGCCCACGTAGCCGGTGAACCTTTTGAAGAAAGGCCACCCCGTCTGGAACGAGACGCCAAAACAATGGGCCATGAAGGGTACATCCATGAAAAACCAGATGCCGCCGTAGGCAATCGCCGCGCACAGGCCAGCAACCGGAATGCGACGTGCCTGACGGGGTTGGAGCAAGATATCCGGCATCCACGGCCTTTCGGAATCAGGAATTCTCACGCGGGCCTGATTGACCGTATCAACCTGCCACACACGTCACTGGGCCACAAGCAAATAGACGCCAACCACGGATTGGCCTGGGCCGTTTTCGCCGTCCATGCCCGTCCCCACCCCCGGACCTGTGGTTTACGCATGATTGACATGTCTCTGCAGTTCCGCCACTTTCTTCCACAAATGGAGAGACCAAACATGAAATACCTCTGCAAACTAGTCCCCCTGCTGTTCCTGCTCACCGCCTTGGGATGCAATTCCACCAGTCCTGGGAAGGGAAGCGCTGATCAGACCCAGCCAACTCCCGAAGACAGGCTCCTGGCCCGTCAGTTTGAGGAGCTCACCAGCACCATGCCCGGCCAGCGCGCTCAAGAGATAATGAACTTGTTTAACGAGACCGATCCCGCAGCCATGCGTTGGGCCGGATTCACCACCACCAACAACACCGGGCCGATGGCACTCTTACGGCTTAAGGGGATCCTGCCGACCACCCCTGACCAGCTCACCCAGGGACGCGGAGTCCTGAAGATGATGGTGGAGAAGCTCGAAATGGCGCGGACAAACCTCCCCCCTGCGATCAGCGTTGCCAGGTGCCAAGGCGGCCTGACGCTGGACGGCACGCTTGACGAATCCGCATGGCAGTCCGCAACGGTAGTACCGATCCCCGTCTGCTTTCGCCCATGGAAGGCAAGACCGGGACCGCCTTCCACCGTGCGCTTGTTGTGGGATACGGAGTATCTATATGCGGGTTTCGACATCGTAGACCGCGACATCTCCGCAAGACCGTTCACCCGCGACGACGAATCGTTTGTGTGGGATGCAGCCGAAGTCTTTCTGATCGGCGACTTGAACCTGGGATTGTACTGGGAGATTTGCCTTACACCAACGGGCGGCATAACCGACCGCTGGTTCTACAAGTTTCCAAGAAACTGGTCCGGACACTGCACGTTAGGCCGCAACATCACCGGCCTCAAACGGGCGATCAGGCTCCGCGGAACCGCAAATGACCCGAAGGACACGGATGAAGGATACACCCTGGAGGTGGCCATCCCGTTTGCGGAAGTCCCCGGCGTCCGGACCCCGGCAGCAGCCGGTACAACCATCCAGGGTCTGTTCGCGGTTTCCGATCTGACCGGGCAAGCGGTCGTAGCCAACGTGGAGTACTACAGCCACGTCTTTACGCCCGTTGGCTTTCAGGATATCTGGTCCTTCAGCACCCTGACATTGATGAAGTAGCTCTCACGCAATATCCGGGTTACAGCGGCACCTCATAGATGTGCAGCGCCACAGGCTCGTCGCTGTAGCCGGTAAAATGTCCGCCGCCGAAGCGCTGGTACAGGTCCTGCCCCCTGAAGTCGTCGATGAAGAACCCGTCCCCGGATTTGATCTCGCGATCCTCGAACAACACGCGCACGGCAGTGCCGGCCTTGAGGCCGGCAACATTCATCTTCACGCGTTCCCTTTGCGCCTCGGGCAGTCCGATATTGTTGCCAAACACGGTGTTCGTGGTTCCGTTCGGGGTTACGATCGTCGTGGGCCCCCACCAGACCCTTCCTGTCTCGTGCAGGAACGCGACACCATCAACCAGCGGTCCCACGGCAGCAAGCTTCTCGAGCGGGACATCCAGCTCCCACCACTTGTCAGCGGCGGGGACAGGCCCCATGGATTCAACATGTTCAACAATGTAGTCCGTCATTTTCAGGGCCAGGTCGTTCCCCCATCCGAGGAAACCGGAGGCATGGCGATACAAGGCGCGCAGGAACCACCCGGCTCTTGTCGCATCCTGCCGATACGGTTTCACGCTGAACTCGCCCCAGCTGACGCCGTGGCTCCATCGGCCATCGGACTTGGCCATGATCACCAGGTTGGACGGCATGGAGGATGGGTCGAGCTTGACCCACTGGATGAGGCGGCTCCCGGCCGGCCACTTGCGGGCATCGGGCAGGTTCTGCATGGCATGCAGCGATGGGCCCCGGAACAATTCCTGGTTGATGCCGTACCCGTTGTCTTCCGACCTCCACTCCGCGGGAAGGCCAGTTACCCGTGCCCGACCGGCGGGACAGCCTGCGTCCTCCGCCCAGTGCCAGCGGCCGTTGGCGAGCCCGTGGGTGGTAGCTGCTGCGATATACGTCTTGCCGTTGTGCCGGCGGGACCAATGCTCCAGCCATGGCTCCACGGATACGGCCGGTCCGAAATCCGGGGAATAGACAACCGGCTTGATCAGCTCCATCTCGCCATGCAGTCCACGGAACAGGGTCGTGTCACCCGGTCCATGGGCGATTTGCCATCCCCTTGCGCCGCGCATCAGTTCCACCCATACATGGAACCGCCAGCGCTCATAGGGCACATTCTCGTACATCTGCGGCCTGAGCCACGCCACCTTTGCTTTCCCGTCGATAAGCGGCTTCATGTCGGTGTGCAGGTTGGCCGGGTACAGCGGTTCCGTTTCGGGATCGTAAATGTCGAACCAGGGAACCTTCTCATACTCGAACCGATTCCAGTAGCCGCCGTGGCCAACCATTACGGGTTTGCCGGTGACCTGGCGCAGGTGTTCAACAACCCGGCCCATGCCCGCCAGTTGTTCCGGAGTGGCGACACAGAAACTGCCGAAGGCCTCTTCAATGCCGGGTGCGGTTGACACCACCATGGGGGCAGATTTGCAGAAAGCCAGGTATGCGTTGAGTTTCTCCTGTCCCCCCGCACCCTGGACAAGCTCCTCCATCGACCACACGGGTTGCGGAACCACGAACGCGCTTGAGCAGTACAGGTTCTTCTCGGTCCAGCGCTTCTCCAGTTGATCGATGGGAGACACTCCGCCGGCGACGTAACGCAGGCAGTTGACATCGGTCAGCGCACGGTCGGCCGCGTATCCACCGTGGCGGTCATAGAGACCCGGCCAGGTCGCGAAGTTGTGGAGATCACGGTACTTGCCGGCGCCCGGATCCGCCGGTCCCTCGTAAATAGGGTTGTGGCCATAGGTCACACCCCAGGGCATCCAGGGCTGGCCGTTGACGAAGAGCAGGTTGTTCGTGGTTATTGTCACGGTTTGTATCGCCGGCTGGGCCGGATCATGGGCAAGGCGGCAGAACGGTACGGAATCCGCCATCGCCATGGTCTTGCCGGACTGGTCCAGCAGCGTTGCGCGGATAATCCAGTTTCGCTGAGGATCGCCAAAGGGCTGGACCGGCAGGGCGGCGATGTCCACGTCCGCCAGGATCAGGTTCCGGAAATCCTCCCGCAGATCAGCCGGTATCTTTGTGCGCTGTGCGGCGATGGCCGCCGGTGTGGCCGGGATTTCAGCACTGCCGAGGGCCTTTCCTGTGTTGCGGCGCATCACTTCGAGCCGCACGGCCTTTGCGTTCGCCATCGACTGGCCGGACAAGCCGAAGTTCATGCGCACGAACTGACGTGTGGCATCTGGCTGGAGGTAGGTCGAACCCAGTTCGATGTCGATCGGGGTCCGCCAAGTGGCGAACGGGATGTCCGAAATCGCAACGGTTTCCCCTTTGCGCGTGGCCAGGCGTAGTGTTGCCCTGTACTCGCTATATGCGCCGGGGCACGATTCTGCGACTGTGTAAGGGATCTCAACGCGGACGGTTCCTTTCTTGTCCAGCTTGATGGTCCTTGACACAGGCTTGCCGTCATCGCTGGATGTCGGGGAGGTGATTGCCAACTCGAGATCCCATGTCCCGGACGAACCGGGATTGGTGACAATCGCGGTAAGCATGTTTTCACCCATAAGGCGCTCCCCCGGATCCAGTGAGGCGACGATCGGGTGCTCCGGCAAACCGGCCTTTGGCGTGCCGGCAGGTTTCACGCCTCGTGTCGTGAGTTCCGCGGTCGTGCTCTCCGGTTCGTAGAGGCGGATATCGTCCCACCAGATGATGCCGACAGCGTTGTTCTGGGGTTGCAGGCCGGTGCCGCCGAGCGTGAATCCATTAACACCGCGCGCGCACAGCTGCAGACGCATGGTCTTCACGGCGGCACGCGGACGGAAGATCTGCCGGACCTGCCGCCATCCGTCGCTGCCTGCGGAGACAGGCATCTTGTGGATGAAATTGAACGCGTCCAGGCGGGCACCGTTCTCGTCGACGGCATCTATCTGCATCATGGCCAGTGTCTCTGTGCGGACCATGGCGTTGACTTCGATGAGGCGGGGCTGTGCCTGGTTCAGGCTGATCGGATCGGAGACAATGCACACCTCGTCGCCTGCAGGCACGGTCATGCGGAAGCTGTTTCGCCCCTCGTGAACCAGGAGTTCGTCGGCTCCGACCTTGCCACGATTGTCGAATGACGTGTTATGCCAGGTGTTGAATATGTAGTAGTAGCCTGGCGGGAAGTAGGTGTATTTCTGAGCTTTCGACCACGAACCGGGATAGCCGTCCTTGTCCAGCGACTCGAACCCCCCGTTCTGCAGAAGGTTTGCTGAATCCGTATCGGTCGATGTCAGGACGACCGCTTCGATCACGGCCTGCCCGGCCGCGTTGGTATAGGAGAACCCGACTTCCACCAGGTCCGGCAACTGGCTCTCGGCTCCGACAACCGTTCCGGATGCCTTGAGCCACAGGGATGCCGGGAGAACGACCGTGGTCCATCGGCCGGAATAGCTGCCGGACGGCAGATTGGTGAACACGGTAACCGGCTGGTTGGGCGGTGGTCCCAACCTAAGGAACGCCGTGCAGGCGCCCGGAGGAATGTCGGTGGCGCTTGAACGGATGCGCAGGGCCAGGTCGCGGACGAGCCGTTCGGGGCGGGGACTGGTGGTATGCACCAGCCCGGGATAGCCGCCGGCATCCGGGAATAATCCGCCGGAGGAACGCGGATCGTGAACCGCGTTCCAATTGATGAGCTGCTTTACTTCGGCTTTGGGCCCGCGCAACACCAGCCGGCGTTGTTCGCGCGGAGCATCAGGATTGATCCATTCCCAGCTTCCCTTGAGCTCCCAGGTGTCGGGGTTGTAGTCACGGCGATTGTAAAACTCGCCCGCATAGTTCCAGTTGTGGTTCTTGAGTTCCGGCAGAAGCGTCAGCCAGTCATCCCGGAAACTGGCATTGCGCACCAGATTTCCGGAATCGCCCCGTGCCGGGATGGAGATTCCGAGTGTGAGCACAATCGACATCAGGAACGCGCTTGCATTCATTGACATGATGGACCTCCAGTTCGTGAACGGACAACATAGCATGCTGTACCCTCATCGTGACGGTGTTTCTTACACATAGCGGTTTGAATCCAAAAATCGTACACTGGTCACCCTCGTGCCTGGTACAGACATTAACCCCGAGTGTATGCCCGGATCGTCCCCTGTCATTGTCCCCTGAGTCATTTTCGGTCGATCCCCAGGTCCTCCCTCATTCCAGCCAACACGCCAGACGTGTCAGACCATGGAATACGTTCCAGCAGACGCAGGGCGTTGTTGCCGAGGATATTTCGTTTGTCGTCTTCGGCCATGTTGCCATACGCGATCATGCCGAGACCGAACCCGAGATGGACCTGTGAAAAATCGCTGCCGACGAGCATCGTGTCGCTGCGCTTCAGTCGCTGCACCTCGGCTCCGATTGCATCCGGATGCATGGCTGCGCACGTACAGTCGCGTAAGTTCGGGTGACTCAACGCCAGATCATTAATCCCAGGATTGAAGTGACCCGCGATGAACACGACATCCGCGTATTTGTCGCAAGCCCACTCCAAATCGATGACATTTTCGAAAACGTGATTAAGATAGACAAGTCGGTGTTCGGCCAGGATCTCGAGAATCGCTTGCATGAAATCGCTGCGCATTGTGTACGACGGCTGGCTGTAGCGGTGCATCTTCACGCCGATGCAAGGCCCTCGCGCCAGGCAGCGTTTCAATTCCTTTACGTTGTTCTGTGGATCGTGTGATGACAAGGTGCAGTATGGAATGATTCGCTCAGGGTAGGCCGCGGCGAAATCGAATACGCAATCGTTTTTTGCCGCCAGGTCTCCTGCGTAACCGGGATTGGATGCGCTCATCCACACCATGTCGCAACCGTACCGGTCCATCTCGGCAATGATGCGGCCTTGGTCCACGGTATGCGGAATGAAGGTGTCAGGCCATGGACCGAAATGACCGTGAACATCGATAAACGGCGTTTCCAGCGGCTGGCCGGCGCAAACGTACTCCCGGGTAGTTTTCATACGACAGCCGCCAGGAGTCGCCGGAGATTGTCACCGGCGATGTTGGCGCGCACGTCGGCATCAACCTTGGCATAGTTGAGCCAGGTTGTGTACAAACCCGGATCTTCCGCCGGGAAGTGAGACGCCATCACCAGGCGTGCGCTGCCAAAGTGTGCGACGACCTCCTCTACGTACTGGAACGAAGCGCATGACAGGTCGGCCATGACATTCGGGCATTCCTCCAGCAACGTGAACAGGTTCCGCCCCTGCATCATCCCCGTATGCAGCACAATCACAGGCATGTCCGGGAACGCCAAGGCCAGATCCCGCAGATCGTGCCACGGTGGTTGATGCTTATACGGATGCTCTCGAAGGCCTATCGATGAGTGAATAAGCGGCATGCGTCGGGCCTGCAGTTGCGTGCAGAGCCGGCCCATGGAATGACGGTCACAGATGAAGTTGTGCGCCGTCGGACAGGCACGTACCGCCTTGATACCGTGGTCGAGGCAGAACGCGACCAGATCGGCGGGTGGCATCTGTTCGCGGGTGGCCGGCGGGAGCACGGGTATAGTCGGCAGCAACCGATGACTTGTGCCACACGCTTCGAGGATAAAATCGAATCGATCGAATACACCGGCTTCGTGTGCGGCGCGATCGTAGACCAGCGCGCTGCCGATATCGTATTGGCCCATGACTCGGAGTAGCGCTTCTGCGGTCGGCGCCGCTGCTCCACCAAGCCCAGTCGGACCCAAGCCCATCTCACAGTCAAAGAAAGTCACCATGGTCTTCTTGCCTAGAATGGCGGGCCGCAGAGATCAATACGGTTCGGCAATGGACCCGTCGGTTCCATTGCCAGCAACATCGTTCGTTCAGGCCACACCAATTGCTGGCCATGGCACTGGACAAGCAGTTCGCCACGGAAGGCCTGCCAGCCACATTTCTCATAGAACGGCACGAGATTAGCGCCACAGACCAGTAGGCCCAGGTCGGCGCCTTCCTTCATAATAAAATCCCTGATGGCAGACATCAGCCTGCCAGCGAAACCACGTCCCTGGTGATCAGGGTCTGTCTTCAGACCACCCATGCCTATAATGGTGACTTGCTTATCATCCGCTGTCGCTTTCCGCTTCGTGAGTTTGGCATGACAAACGGGAACGCCCTCCAACATGCCAAAAACCTGCCAGTCCGCCGGCGCCCACTCGAACTTCCCCCAGTACTGGGTGTCGTAATCAACAAAGGCGCGCTTTGCGATTCTCGCGATGATCTGACGCTCATCCGGAGTCATGACGCAAGCGGACGATTGCCTTATCTCAACGTTGAACCCTGCACCTTGCACAGCGATAATCCTCCCTCGTGCTTCCCAAAGTCCGGTCTGCTGTTTTGGAGCATAGGCCTGCTTTAGCATAACCCGCAATCAAAATAGCACCGCGACAACGCGTAGACTTCAGCGTGGGTCAGGCGTTGGATCGGGTCCAGATTTGCATTTCACCGGGGGTTCGGTTGTCCCAGGCATAATAGGGAACGGCTTTGAAGGCTACCGTTTTCCGGCGGGTTGGGCCGGATTGGTAAAGATGCCTGCCGGTCCATCCGGCAGGGTCACGGCGGGTGGCCTTTCCGGAAAGGGTGGTGACACCCCCCAGCAGGGAGGGCTCAAAGCGGGCGGTGATGGGACTCGATGCCGGCAGGATGAGATCGCAGAGGTGGGATCCGTTATCCACGGCTTCCAGGCAATAGACGATCGGGCCGCGTTGAAGGGCGACCGATCCGCAGTCCATGCGGACGCTGGGATGCGCCTCGATCCGTTCGACGGGCATGGCGAGTACGAGTTCCACCCGGTCGCCACGGTTCCAGATTCGTTTGAGGGCCGCATAGCCCCGCACGATACGGGGGCGAATGATCCGGCCATTAACCTTGATGATGGCCGACCGGCACCAGCCGGGAATCCGGAGGGCCAGGGTAAACGCGAAGGGTTTTTCAGGATGGACCGCGATCCGTATGTTTCCGGACCAGGGGAAGGCCGTGGTTTGGGTCAGTGAAACCTGGCGTCCGCCCAGGGAGAGGGATGCGCTGCCCTGGGCATAGAGGTGGATATAGGCGGCGTTGGGGGATTGGGAGTAGAAATACTGGCCGACCGAGGCGATAAGGCGGGCGATGTTGGGGGGGCAGCAGGCGCAGCCGAACCAGGCCTGGCGGGTGGCCATGGTGTATTCGTGGGCATTCCGGTCCATCTGCGGCCAGGTGGCCAGGGGATTGGCGTAGAAGAATCGACTGCCATCCAGCGAGACGCCGCTGAGGACGCCGTTATACAGTGCGCGTTCAATTTCATCGGCATAGCGGCTGTCGCCGTTGAGGTTCAGCATGCGCTGGTTCCAGAAGACCAGTCCGATGGCGGCACAGGTTTCGGCGTAGGCGGTTTCGTTCGGCAGATCGTATTCGAAGGTGAATCCCTCGTTACTGGCGGAGGGGCCGATTCCCCCGGTGATGTAGAGGCGTTTGACGTGAACACTGGTCCATATTTTTTCAAGCGCCCGGATGAGGGTGGGGTCTCCGGTGGCGCCGGCCACATCCGCCATGCCGGTGTAGAGGTACATGGCGCGCACGGCATGCCCGGTGACTTCGGTCTGGTCGCGGACGGGAAGATGCGCCTGGCAGTAATCATAGCCTTTGAAGTGCCATTTCCGGGGATCGTCGCCGCGGGCTTTGGCTTCGGCATCGAAATAATGGGGTTGGCGACCGCGTTCATCGACGAAATAGCGGGCCAGTTGGAGATGGCGGGGATTCCCGGTAGCCCCGTGGAGTTTTACCAGGGCGAGTTCGATTTCCTCGTGGCCGCAATAGCCGCGTTTCTGGCCGGGTTTCCGCCCGAACGTGGCGTCGATATGATCGGCATAGCGGGCCATGATGTCGAGGAAGGTGCGTTTGCCGGTGGCCTGGTAATAGGCGACGGCGCCTTCCATGAGGTGGCCGGCGCAGTAAAGTTCATGGTTGTCGCGGAGATTGGTCCAGCGTTTGGCGGGATCGGTGGAGAGATAATGGGTATTGAGATAGCCGTCCGGGGCCTGGGCTTTAGCCATCAGGCCTATCACGGCATCAACTTTTCGCTCGAGCCGCGCGTCGCGGGTGGCGGCGAGCGAGTAGGCGACCGCTTCGATCCACTTGGCAACATCGGAATCCCAGAAGATATGCGGATGCGCTTTTTTAAGGGTCCAGGCGTCGAGCCGCCCGGTAGTTTTACATTGGGCATACTGGATGGGGAGTGTGACCTGCCGGTTGACTTCCTGGCGGACCTTCCAGAAGCGATCCTCCAGTTTGACATGCGTGAAAGGAGTGGGTGATAAGGCGAACAGGTTTTTCGTTGCAGTAGACATGGACCGTTCCTTTGGAAAGGGATGTGGGGTCACCGCATCCCTGGGTTTCCATTTCCCGCTCGTGGAATGGCTCTTCCAACGTGAGGAAATCGAAGATGTAGGGGTCCTTCAGGACCTGACGGGCGAGATCGGACTGCGCGGGCGGTAGACGCTCGGCGAAGTTATTCACCGCCTTGCTCTGCCGCTCGTGGGCACGGCCGTCGATCATGAGGGTGAGGACATCCCGACTCCACCCGTTCTGAAGAGCGGCTCGCATGTACCAGTGGCGCATCGGCAGGTCTTTCACCTTCTGCATCAGCAGGACGTTGTGCGCCCACGGCAATTGGAGAATGAGGCGTTGCCCCTCTTCGGCACAAACGTCGGCAATAGGTAATCTTGCCACTGCCAGTGGCGAAATTGGCTGCGCCAGTTCTGCCGCCGACGATGGGGCCACTGACGGTGGCCCCATCGTCCCGTCATCCAATTGGGCCACGACCCGTGGCCCAATTGGGAACAGGCGAGGGTACTCCGCATGGAACTGAACCATTCGCTTGATACTCCGCTCCGAAAACCCCTTCACCTCGGGCAGTTCGTTGCGAATGTCGCGGGCGAGGCGGGGAATGACTCCTGCACCCCATCCTTCCCGTTCCTGGCGCTCAGCGATCGTGTGACCGATGTCCCAATAGAGCCGGATCAACTCGCGGTTGGCGGCGAATGTGGCCTTGATCTGCGCCGTGCGGATGCGCGTTTTGATGTTGCCCAGCATCCGCGCGTAGTCCGATGCATCCGATGTCTTGGTTGGATTCTTTGTCATGACACCCAGTGTTGGCATAATCCTTCCGGTGCAACCGCGCACGCCCCTGAGGCAGGCAGTTCGAATAGAAATGAAATTATACCCAATGAAAATGGTTTTCAATGTTGATTAGCGACAACGCTTCTGATACAAAACGCAAAGAGTCCCATCCATGAAATTTTCCTCCCCATCCCCCGTCTATTGTTCGCTCTCCACCGAGTTCATCCAGCCCTGGGACCACGATGCAGCCATCCGCCGGGTGGCGGAGCTGGGGCTCGGGAACATGATCATCCTTCAAAACACGTTCCACGTCGGCAACTCGGCGGAGGCCCGCCGCAAATGGAAGGAGTTGTACCCGCATCTCGCTGAAAAGGTCGATGCCACGCCGTTGTTTCCCGAGCGGCCGAAGCACGGCATGGCGGTGCTCTTCAACCTGCCGATCGAGTTTTACCTGGACCAGATGCGCCTGTGCCGGGAGCTGGGGCTGAAGGTGTTCATGTATATCCCCTCGCGACTGACGCTGTCGCCGGAGGATTTCCGCCGTCTCGGCGAGGCCGGCAAAGACCTTGTCCTCATGGACATGATCATGGGCGAGAACCTGAGCATCCTGGGCAGTACGGTGTCGATCGATCGGTTGAAGGCGCTCGATGCGACGCCGATCGTCTCGCACGCGGAGCGGGACGTAAACCCCGCGGTCGCAGCGAGCCTGGGCTCGATATTCGACGATCCTGACGCGCTGAATTTCCAGACGGTCCACGACTGGTTCGTCGCGCGCTTCCGCAAGGCGGGCGAGCAGCTTCGCGCGCAGGGCGCCACGACCCTCGGCGGGCTTGAAGCCTCGTCGCAGATCCGCCTCTGCATGGAGGCTGGCGTCGACATTCCCATCCTGGAACTGGTGCCGCACGAGCCGTTGCGCGGCCTCGCGTCGGTGCGCGGCGCCGCAAAGGCCTGGGGCAAACCGCTCTGGGGCATGCACACGGCGATGGGCTACTACCGGCCGCCGACCGATCGCTGGACCCCCGAGCGTCTGCGGATCGCCTACAACCTCTTTTTCGCCGGCGGCTGCGGCATCTTCACCGAATGCAACCTGCCGCTGCGCAACACGGGCTCATGCAGCGGGTTTTTCAGCATCCGCGCCAGCCCGCCGATCCGGGCGGGCGAGGAGGAATGCCTCGAGTTCGACGACCCGGTCTGCGCCCGCGCCCGCGAGGTGGTCGCGGACCACTACCGGTTCACGCAGTTTCACCGCCGCCCGGCGCGCGGACCGCGGGTCCGCATGGGATTCGTGCTGGGTCACCTCGACGCGTGGGCCGGCGCGTCTGGCGACCGGATGTGGATGGTCGATCAGCCTGGGTTCCTCGCAAAGGATGCGATCGATGCCTGGCATCACCTCGACCGTGTGTTCGACAGCGAACCCTGGTACGAGGCGCCGCGCAAATACTACTGGATGGCAGATCCTGGCAAGCCGTTGCGTCATGGCACTCCGCCCTGCGGACAGGTCGACCTCGTCCCGATCGAGGCTCCATCGCAGGCCCTCGCCGGATACGGGAGCCTCGCCTTTCTCGGCTGGAACACGATGACGGCGGAGCACTACGCCAGGCTTCTGGAATTTGTGAAAGGCGGCGGCCAGCTCTTCATGTCCGTCCCGCATTTCTCAACGCGCACGCGCACGGACCAGCCGCCGGCGTTCTTCCGCGGCGGCGATCTCCGCGAACTGTGCGGCGCGCGCGTCCTTGGCCGGGGCGACGCCATCGAAGAGGTCTACCTCGCGCAAAACAGCGCCAACCCGCGCTGCGTCTTCCCGCAGGGAACGCTCTACCTGGAACCGGCCGTCCTCGCCCGCCTCGATCTGCACGGGGCGCGTGTCCTGGCGCACCCGCGCGGGCGGACCGACCAGCCGGTCCTTATCGAGCACCGCGTCGGCAAGGGCTGCGTCTACCTGCTGGCGACCTGGGATTACCCTGGAATGCAACTCGACGCCTTCATCACCGACATCCTCCGGACGCTCGCTGAGTCGGAGCAGGCGGACATCGCGGTCTGTAGCCGTGACGTTATCTATTCGATTTACGACGGCACGATGCCCTCGGGCCAGGCGTTCTCGACGGTTTACCTCGCGAGCCACGACCTCTACGGTCAGACGGCCTACCCGGAGCTGCTTATCCGCAGCCAGCGGATCCCGGTCCGCGTGGGGGGACGCGACCTGCGCATCGCCTGGGTGATCGGCGACCTGGTGATCGCGCCGCACGACCGCTACGTGAAGGTGACCGACGCGAAGCGCAACGCCGGCGGTTGGCGGATTACGATCGAGTCCATTCCCACCGCGCCATCCGAAAAAGCGGGGGGGGATCGCGTGATCCAGGTCGAAGCCGTGAAGGGCGCCATCCGAAAGATCACGCTCCAGAAGCGCAGCCTGCCCATCATGCGCCGCATCGAGGGAGATCACGCAGTTATCGGGCGGTTCGACGGCAAGCAGACGATCCAGGTGGAACTGCGCTGAAAATGAAGGGAAGATCCCGTGACAGTCACGAATG
>Ga0156641_1117_pt1 | contig 25122 bp, 21 predicted proteins | sample RifOxyC3_FD_110715 | JGI IMG/M metagenome (GOLD analysis project Ga0156641, IMG submission 110715) | Lentisphaerae bacterium RIFOXYC12_FULL_60_16 | reverse complement strand
CGGAGCGGAAGCCCCGGCGCAAAGGCCGGTTTCCCACGGTTGTATCGTACCGTCAGCGCATATCCGGTTGACCCGCGGCGTGGAATCCAGTGACAGGCGAACGATCACCCCTAACGGCTGATCAACACCCCCTCCCGTCCCCGCACATGCATTCCTTGTCGGTTGTGTTCCTTTCAGAAGTTCCAGCCGAAGTTGTATTTGTCGCTGTGAACACCATCGAGCATGATCAGGTCGTGGTGGACCGGCTGCTCGGTGCGCAGTTCGGCGATCATGTCGCGAATGCCCTCCGCGGAATGCAGCGCGGTCAGGGCCTTGTCGAATCCCGCCGAGCGCAGGATGCCGTCCCACATTGAGAACCCATGGATGGGCCAGCGGGTGAGCGCCAGCGCCTTATCGAGCACCTTGATGGGGTTCCTGTCGCGAAAGGTGTTCAGGAATGGCAGGAGCTTGACCGCGGTGCCCTGCACGGCGGTGCAGTGATCGTCCATGTTCAGCGGTTCGGGGCCGGCATCGAGCATCCCGAACTCGTACGGACAAAGGATGTCCACCAGTCCCTCGCGCGCCCAGGTGGCCAGGTCCAGCCCGTAAAACGCGCAGATCGCGCCGTTGGCCGGCACGGTCGCCATGATCGTCACGGGCTTGCCGCCGGCGGCCTTGTACAGCACGGCGCGCTGGCCGCGCATGTATTCGGTGACAAACTCCGCCCGCACCGCCTGGGCGTCCGGATGGTTCTCGGGAAGCTTCCCGGGGTCGCGGCCGTGTTTCTCCAGGAACCGTTGTCGCACCGGTTCCTCGTACAGCACCGCTGGCAACCCCCGGACATACACGTTATTCACGCCGTTGGCGCCCAATTGGACCACCTCGGCCAACAGATCGTAAAACGCCTGCCGGACCTCGGGATAAGCGTAGCTGAGCCGGTTGACCGGCCGGCCGTCGATGTCGATGCACCGCCACTCGGGGTGCTCATCGTAGAACCGCGAGTGGGCAGCCTGATAAGGACATGGCGCCCCGATGTGGGCCATGCGGTGGTAGCCCAGCGTCTGCATACCCAACCGGTGCGCCGCCTCGAAATAGTGCCGCGGCACACAGATACCGTCACGCTGGAACCGGGACAGCCTTCCGTAGTACTTCGGCAACTCCGGAGAGGGGTGTTGATCAGCAAGAATGGACGCCGTGTCGATGCGGTGGGAATCAAGACCCGTCGTGTACTTGGCCATCCCGTACATGTCGATGCCGAGCGAGAGGATATCCACCTGCTGCCGGGCCGCGTGATCGACCTGCCAGGTTGCATCGGCGACGTCGCCGGGCTCGCCATGGAGCATCAAATCACCGTCATCCGTCACATGCACCAGGTACCGGGACACCGGCGTGGCACGCGGCGCACCGGCCCGGCGCGCGGCGATGTAGCCGATCGAGATCCGCATGTCGATGTCCATGGCGATGGTCAGCGTCTCACGGCCGTTCAACTCGACCGTCCGCCAGCGCACCTCCTGGAACCCCTGGCACTCCGCCGTCGCCCCGTGATCGTAACGGAGCCGGTCGAAGCAGCGGTCAGCGTCCAGCTTGAGCCGGATGCCGTCGCACATGTTGATGTGCATCCCGATGCAGAGATCGTAGCGGCCGGTCAGCGGCAGCGGAATCCGCAACGGCGGCACCTTGGCATTGGGCGAGGCCATCGCCAGCGTACCGGAGAAGCTCGCTGTCTCGTAGTCCATGATCTGCCAGGCATCGATCCGCGAAACCCGGCCGCGAGCGGTCGGCGGCACGACGCACTCCATGTCGGTCAACATCCAGTCGGGTGGTATGGGGTTCGGCATGGTCGAGTACTCCGTCCTTTTGACATCCACTGATCAGGAAATCGCTTTTCGGACGGCACGGGCACACGCCCGCTGTGAACCGGCCTAAGGAAGCGCTTTCACGGGGAAATGATAGCTGAGGCGGGATGGAAGGTTCAAGCAGGGAGGTACGGAGGGATGCGTGGAAAAACATCTCAACAACGTTTCCACCGGCAATTTCCAGCCTCCCGCCAATACCCGTTCCACCGCTTCCTCCTGTCCGTGAGATGCCGTGGTAGTATCCGGCCCCATCGGCCTTGATGCGAGCGTGTCTCATGGTGTCTCCTCCCGGGGACCGGACCATCTGGTCCCCTATACCGTTAAAGGAAACAGCAGGTGCAATTTCCATAAATTTCTGCAAATATTTGTCTTCCAGGGACGAGGGGGCATTCGGTAGTCAATTTGCCCTGGTGCAAGTAGGCAACACAAGAATCCAGATCCTGAACGTACACCTTGCTCCACCCAGATTTCTCAGCTTTAGAAAGGTTCGGTGACAGACCGCGTGAAGACGAGGGCAGAGCGAGAGGATGATGGATTTCCGACGATTTCCCCGTTATGGGAGGATGCATCGAGAATCCAGGGACACACGAACTAACTCACATGCTTTCCCCACCGCCGCATCCGCGATCACCCGCCTTCGCGCGGACGCTTCGGCGTGGCACGTCGACCGCGGCTACCGTGTCAGAAATGGTGACGCCGAACAAAAGGAAACCGATTGCCTTCGCGGCGAGGTATGATGTACAGTCATACCGACATTAAAGCAGGAGGTTCTCATGAGCGTGGCGAAGATTGCGATCACCCTCGAACAGGATGTTCTTAGCGAGCTCGACCGGCTTGTGCGAAGGCATATATTCCCCAACCGCAGTCGAGCCATCCAGGAGGCAGTCAGGGAAAAGATGACACGGCTGTCGTTCAACCGGCTTGCCAATGAGTGTGCAAAACTCGACCCCAAGGCGGAGCAAGCTATCGCGGAGGAAGGAATGTCCGGGGAGGTCGCCGCATGGCCAGAATATTGAGAGGCGACATCGTTTGGGCAGACCTGAACCCGGTCAAAGGGCATGAGCAGGCCGGGCTGCGCCCCGCCCTTATCCTTAGCCCTGAAATATTCAATCAACGATCAGGAACCGTCATTGCCATGGCTCTGACGAGCCAGCCCCAGAAGGCAGGCTTCCCCCTAACCATGGAGATTGCCAGTGTGGTCCTGCCGAAACCAACCTGGGTGAAGATTAGCCAGATCCGAACGCTCTCCGTTGAGCGCCTCGGCAAACGCATGGGACACGTTTCAGATTCCGAAATGAGCCAGATCATCGAAGGGCTCAATGAAATCATCGGCGAACAAAGCACTGCTGGTTATCGGCACTAGCGCGCCTCAGCCAGAGCGCCAGCGTTGGGCAAAAGAAGCCAGCGACAGACGAACGATCATCCCCATGGCCTTCTCTCCGGAACACCGGCGGGGCCGGCAGGTTGCACCGTCTTCCTCGGCATGAAGGATATTGATTCCTCACGGCATGGCGGTAAACAGTTTGGCGCCGTGCGGTTCCAGGGCAACCGACAGTTTCTCCCGCCTGCCATCGAGGGTGCATTGTGCCCACAAGTCACGGATCTTCACACCGCCGGGAATCCCGAACGCGGAAAATTCCAGCTCCGGCGACTGGCCCGGGGCATCCGACAGGTTGAAGAAGGCCACGGCATATCCACCCGTGGACAACGGCTTGATCTGGATCGGCCATGCCGCGTCCTGGTTCGTGGTAATGGAGGGCTTGCCAAGGACATCCTGGTTGACGGCAATCACCGCTTCATTGCACAGAATGTTCCGGGTGGTTTCATCCATCGCATCCGGAATGCAGTCAATCAGGAGGGGGCTGGGTCGAATAGCCCAGCACGTGAAACAGGCAACCAGTTCGTTCACACTCAGGCGCTTGCCATCCCGGGGCAGGATGGCCGTCATATCCAGATCAAACCAGTGCCCGGGACCGATTATCGGGTTCCACGCCTCGTTTCCAAAACCGTTCTTCACAACCGAATCCCAGGTGGGACCGGTATCCCCATTGGATCGCCAGAGGTTGCAGAGCCGCGCCACCTCCCGGGCATCCTGCAGTTGAACCGAGGTCGTTACGCTGTAGACGATGTCCCGCGGGCATTGCCGCAACGCACGGCTCATTCGCCCGGCAAGTTCCATATCCGTATGGGCCCAGTCATACTTGAAATAATCGATTCCCCAGGCCGCCCATTGCGCGACATCCTCCGCCTCATGCCTGGTCAAACCGATATACTTGCGCGGACAGGCCGGATGCCGGGGAAAATTGCTGTCGATACACCCGGAGGTCGTCCCGCAGCCTTCGGTGCCCCACGGGACCACATACGGGCCGGAGTAGATCCCCATCTTCAAGCCAAGGGCATGCACGGCGGTGCAAAGTTTTCCCATATCGGGAAATCCGTCATGCGGAATGATGGCATTGAAAACTCCACCGCGCTGGTTCGACTGCCAGCCGGAATCCAGGTTGACATAGGAGTAGCCGCGTGCGGCCAGGCCGGAACTGACCATGCCGTTGGCAATGCGCAGGATCTTGTCAGCGTTGATTTCACTACGGAAACAGTTCCAGCTGTTCCATCCCATGGGCGGAGTCAAGGCCAGGGAATTGTCCGCTATGATGATTTTCAGGAGCTTCTCCGCCTTGCCGTGCCGGTTCGATACCCGCACCAGCACCTGGCATACACCCTCCCTGACCGCCTTCCCGCTGATCCGGCCGTTGACGGCATCCAACATGAGTCCGGCAGGCAATTCTTCTGCCGAGAAATGCAACGGACGCTCACCAACCACCGGAATGGTGTAAAGGAAATCCTTGCCGGGAGAAGCCCCATGAACATCCGGCCCCTGGATCTGCGGAACCCCCTCATCCCACGCAGCGGCCGATGCAAGGATGGTTTTTGGATCACGTTCTGTATTCATCACGCCTTCTCCCTGTTTTTAATATTTGACCTGTCTGAATTTGCATACCAATCAGCAGTTAAATCTTCACCCCATCATGCAGGGCAAATCGTTCGCGTTCAATTATTGAGTTTTAGTCGAACCTAATATTTCTGGTTTGCAGACGTTCTTATGGTACAAACCGGGACATGGATTCGTGTATTCATTGCGACGGTTGAACCTGACAGGGGAATCTACCATGAAATTCGTACGGAATAGCACCATCGAAAAACCGATGATCAACCGCTTGTCCTGCAGAAGGTCCATCGCCGGCTTTATCCTCTGCAGCTCGCTCACCCTGGCCACCGCCGACACCTTGAACCTGGGGGCAAAATCGCATGATGGAACCTTCGACGGTTTCGAGGATGGCCGGTTTCTGTTCCGGACCGCCGAGGGCCGCGAAATAAAGGAACCCCGGTCATCCGTTCGGAAGCTCAACCTGACGGAACCGCGCCAGGTGGCGCTCACCCGGACATCAAAGCGAGAACCGGACAAGCTGACAATGACCGGGTACGAGAACGGTAAATTTGCCGTCAAGGCCGACGGCAAGGAATCAACCATCCCGGGCATGCAAGTGCGCTCCATCACGGTTGAGATGGACTTTCAGGCCTTCGGCGCCATGGAACAAGCGGACACCCCCCGTCCGGTCCAGCCGATCGACATCAGCGGCCTGACCGCCCGGCAGGACCTGACCGCCGAACAAACCGCCGTCCTGAAGCAATACCAGGCCGCCAACGGGAAATATAACGCCTTCCTGACCGAAAGCTCCGCACTGGTAGAACAGATGGACAAGGCGACCGGCGCCAAGCGGGAAGCGTTGCTCAACGTCCTGCGTCGGCGTAAAGCGGAGGAACAACCGGTCAAGCGCGACCTGGAGATCAGCCGGACCGCGTTACTTAAAGCTTTCCCCGACCTGGTCCAGAAATAACCGGACGGCGGTCACCGGCCACAACCGGAAACTTACTTCGGCCAGCGCGCCATCAGGGGGCGCAGCACCGCGAACAGTTCATCGTATTGCGCCACGCGTTCGCGGTAGATGCGATGGCGGGCGGCATCCGGCTCAAAGACCCGGTCCACCTTGACAAACCGGCCGACCGCCTCCGCCGTCGTGTGAAAGACACCCGTCCCCAAACCGGCCAGCATGGCACACCCGAGCGTGCCGCATTCGGTGATCACCGGCCGCACGAACGGCACTCCGAAAATATCCGCCTTGATCTGCAACCACCGGTCCGACCGGGCACCCCCACCCGTGGCCACAAACCCCGAGGCATCCACGCCCATCTCGCGCAAGGTCTCGAGCGATTTCACGAAATAGAACGTCACGCTTTCCAGGATGGCCTTGAGGATCTCGCCGCGCGGCGTGTCCATGCGCAGACCCGCGATCACCCCGGCCGCATCCGTGACATACTGGGGCGCACCACTGGGTTCGAAATACGGCAGCACCAGTTGGCGGGAGGGTTCCGCCGGCATCTCCGCGGTCAGCCGGTCATACAGGCCGTCGGTCCGGCTTTCCCCCGCCGCAAAGGTATCACGGAACCAGCGGACCAGCGATCCGGACTGGTTGTAGATGAACGACACATACAATCCCGGCAACACGTGGTGTTCCACGTTCAAGCCGCGTGCCCGCATCGCGGCGGCCTCGGGAATATGATCATATACCGGCGTGATACATTCAAAGGTGCCCAGCCCGCAAACCGCCCGGCCGGCACGGTCAATGCCGGCACCCAGCGAACTGCAGCACTGGTCATGCCCGCCCAGTACCACCCGTACCCCCCGCGGCAGACCGAGTTCGCCGGCCACCGTATCGGAAACGGTCCCCACCACGGTCCCGCTGGCAGCCACGCCCGGCAGCTTGTCACGATCAATGCCGGCTTCTTTCAACACGCGGTCGGACCATTGTTCCTTGCGGATATCCAGCAACAGGGTACGGTTGGCCAGCGACAGGGAGGTCACCGGCTCGCACCCCAGCATGAAAGCCACCAGGTCACCCCACAGCAAAAACTTCCAGGCACGGTCATACACCGCCGGCTGTTCCCGCCGCATCCAGGACAGGCTGCACAGCGAATAGGCCGGCGCCAGGATGTTCGGATTGATCGCATACCAGGCATCCGCACCGATCCGGGCGGCCACGGCCTCCAGGGCATCGCCTCCCCGGGTATCAACCGAGGAAATGATCGAATGGCCCAGGATCTCCCGGTCACGGCTGACCGGCGTCATCGCTTCGCCCATCGAACTGATGGATAACGCCGTGATCGGGTCGGCGGCGGTTTTTGTCGCCGCTTCGGCGATCACCTCGCGCACCTTGCCGATCACCAGCCGGCTGTCCAACTCCGTCGTGCCGGGCCGGGGATGCAACGTGCCGTATTCCCGGTAGGCCGTAACCAGGCACGTACCCTCCAGGTTGTAGGCAGCCGCCTTGCAACCGGTGGTCCCGACATCAATGCCCAGCAGACTCACAGCCGGAGAACCTCACAGCCCAGGTACTTGGTCAGGGCTTCCTGCACCGGTTCCGCCACCTGTCCGGCCGCCACGCTGACATGATGCCGGTAGCCGCGATAGCCGATGGTCTGCAACACGGTCTGCAGATCCTCGATTTCGGCCACACCGGCGCAACCGAAGAAATCCTCGGGGATCGGGTCGGAGGTAAAGGCGCCCTCCCCCACGTAGAACTTCAGCTTGCCATCCTCGGTCAGCAGGCTTCCGTAGGTGAAATCCACGGGGGCAATCCGGCCCGTGTTGCAGCCGAATGCACACCCCTCGCCCACGGCATTTGCCAGAATGGCATGGTCGGTGATGGTGCCTTTGGCCGTCATCAGGCTCTGGGGCACCGGCCCGCAATGGAACAGGATGCATTTGTCGGGGTCATCCGCATAATTGTTGTTCCAGTCCAGGCAGGTGGCCGGATTGCCGGTGGCCAGCTTGAGGGCATGCATCGCCACGGCATTGCCGACATCCACTTCGCACGCCACCACGATTCCGCGCTCGTTCATTTCGCTGAGCAGGACACACGGCGAAATGTTCAGCTGTTGCTGCATCTCCACCCAGCAACGCAGGGCAATCGCATCCAGGTTGTAATCCTTCACCATCGCATCGAGCACCACGCCCAGCTGGACGATCCGGGCAAACGCCTTGCCGGGCACGCCGCACCAGTTCGAGTAGGCTTTCAGGCACCTGGCCTTGGCTTTGAAATCCCCGCCCGTGGGCTTGACGGAATCCATGCGGCGGAACACGTCCGACAGGTCATAGGTTTCAACGGTAATCCCGTGTTTCTGGAGCGAGAGCTCATCACACCGCACGGTCTTGAACGGCGTGGTACGCGCCCCGACGGCGCCCAGCGTCATGCCCTTCACGCCGTTGACCACGCGGCACATCCGGTCGAAATAATCCACATTCCCGGCAAACTCCGCGCTGGAAGGCGAAACGGTGTGCGGCTTGAGCGCCGTGAATTTCACCCCGTACTGGCAGAACACGTCCATCACGGAGAACTTGCCGCAGAACGCATCGCGACGGACAGCCGGGGCCATCTTGTCCAGTTCGTCCGGATAGGCCTGCACCAGGATCGGCACGCCGGCTTCCTCCAGCGCCGCCACGGCGCCGGTCTCATCACCGAAATTGGGCAATGAAAGGATGATGCCGCCGAACTTGCCGCGGTTCTTGCGCAGGAAATCGGCATACAACTTGCCTTCCTGCACGGTTTCCACCGCGCCGTACCGGGTGGCTTTCTCATCCATCACGATCGTCTTGTGACCGAGGCGGTGCAACACCTCGACCAGTTCCTGGCGCGCCCCCTTCATCAGGGATCCCGGGAAAAATCCGCGATTACCGAAAAATACCGCAAAACTCGTCTTGGCCACGCTCATGTTACTCCCCCTTTACTGGTTACCGGATTCCGCCTTCAGGCGGCCGGCTGATCCCTTTACATTCAGTTCATCGCAAATCACACGCACGGTCTCCGCATAAACAGCCAGGCAGGCTTTCTCAACCGATTGCCCGCGAAGCTGTTCAAAGGGCTGCCGGATGGAGGTTCCAACGTTGATCTTGACGATCCCGCTGCGAAACGAGGCCTGGAGGCAATCCGTCCGGATCCCCGACCCGCCATGCAATACCAGCGGAATCCCCACGGCATCACGGATGCGCCGCAGGTGGTCAAGGTTCAAACGCGCCTGGACTTTCCTGGTCTTGCTGGCGGCGCCGGAAATTGCCCCATGGATGTTGCCGATCGCCACGGACAACCAGTCCACGCCGGTTTCCCGGACAAACCGCACCGCCTCATCCGGATCGGTAAATCCACGACCGGATTCAAACAGCTCATCATAGGGCGGCAAGGGGCCGCTTTCATGCCCCATCACGGCGCCGAGTTCCCCTTCCACCGGCACACCGCCGGCATGGGCCATGTCCGCCACGGCACGGGTGGCGGCAATGTTCTGGTCCAGGGGGAGACGGGACCCGTCCACCATCACCGAACCATAGCCCGCCTTGAGTGCCTCGGCGATTACCGCACGGTAATCAACGGCCTTCAGATCCTCATCCACCACCGGCACATGGTCCAGGTGAAGCCGGGTCAGGTGCGGATCCTTCCAGCGCTCATATTCATCACGTACGGCCTCCAAACTTCGCGCCTCGAACTTCATCCATTCAAGCCGGGCCACGGCGATCAGGCCGAACGTGTCGGTATCACGCAAGGCCTGGACCACCGGCTTCAGGATGGGAAGATATGGAATGTTAAAAGCGGGAACGGCAAGGCCCAGGGTTCCCGCTTCCTGCATGATGCGTTTCGTCGTCTTCATAGTCGGCCTGAACCGTACCGAAAAGCGGCGCGGAATGCAACACGACTCACCAGTTTCCGGAACAGGCGTTGGTGGTCTGCCACCAGGTCAGGGACTCGATATGCCCATCGATGAAAATGGCATGCCCGACCGGGTGCATGACCCCGTTGATTTCCCGGACGCCATGGTACAGTCCGACGCTTTCCACGGGATACGCGCCCGGCGGGTCCGCTTCCGGATCCGCAATTCCCGTCAACACGGCATCATAGGAGCAAGGTTCCACGTAACCGAATAGCGCGTTCGACGTGGACACATAATAGCTGCCCGGTGCCGATGGAATGTTTTCCAGCAAGCCGTGCCGGCAGATCCGGACCATGCCGGCTCCGCTCCGGGCGGGTGCCTGATGAACGGCATGCGTATGCAGATCGGCAAACAACAGCCGCCGGCTGGCGTTGGTGCGCCCGAAATCCATTAAGCCGATCCCACCAATGAGCGGATTCATGCCGTAACTGCGCAAAGGAGGATTCCCACGGTTCAGAATCGTCCCGTCCGGCGCCATGGATCCCATCACCGAGGATTGTCCAAACGCGGGGCACAGGTACATCCGGATATTGCGGCCGGTATGCGGCCAGAGTGCGGAATTCAGTCCGGTAATGCTCGTACGGCCGATCTCCCCCCACCAGAGGTCCGGCTTGCCGGGTCTACGGACCGACCAGTCCGACGAGTCATCCTGGTGATTGGTCCATCCCCGCCAGGCGATCCAGCCGTTCCGTTCATACCAGAAATCCGGTTTGTAGGTCGGGTCATAGCCTTCAAAGGAACGGGCATAGGGCAGTCTTCCATTTTCGAACAGGTGGTTCATCACGGCCACCTGAAGGTTCCGCAGGTTGTTCCGGCACTGGACATCGCGCCCGCGGGCGCGTGCCCGGACAAGCGAGGTCACCGACAGCATGATCAACAGCAGAAGCACGGTCAGTACGACCAGCATCTCGATCATCGTAAACGAACACCTGGTCCATCGTACCGACATGGTCACCTCCCGTACGGCACTACCGGTTATCGCCCGGTGATCCAGACACCCAGCAACGGTGATTCGTTGGTCAGGAATATTCCCGCCACGCAGGCGGTCATCAGGCAGGCCAGGGTGGCGGCCAGCAAGGCGCGCCCGCCCAGTTTTGCCAGGTCCGGGGCGCGGGTTGGAGCCAGGGCCGACACCCCGCCCACAAAAATCGCCACCGATGCCACGTGGGCAAACCCGCACAGGGCATAGGCGGCCAGCACGACGGACCGCGGTTCGGCGAAGCGCCCCTGTTGCAGCAGGATGGCCAGGCTCTGATAGCCCGCCACCTCCGTGCCGGTCACGCGTTCGCCCAGCAGGCCGGCGACCAGCCCCGCATCCTCCGGGACCACGCCCATCAGCAGGGCCGGCACGTAAAACACATACCCCAACAGGCGGTTCAAGGTCCATTCGCCATGCAGGTCGAAGCACAGGTTGACGCGCGATCCCGCAAACCCGATGAACTGGTCGACCAGCGCCACCAGGCCCAGCACCGCCAGCAGGAGTGCCACAATGCCGAAAAGGATCCGCATGCCGGCGGTCGAACCGTCGATGATGGCTTCAAACATGCTCCCGGACCGAACGGATTCCTCACGGACCACCCGTCCCAGGGTCTCCGGCGATTCCGTTTCCGGGCACAACAGCTTGGACATGACCAGGGCGGCCGGGGCGCTCAACAGGGAGGCCGAAACCAGGTGCCCGGCAATGCCCGGAAATACATCCCGCAGGCAGTATACATAAAACGCCAGGACATTGGACGCCACGGTTGCCATGCCCGCGGTCAACACGGTACACAATTCACTACGTGTCATCCGGAGCAGGTACGGACGCACCACGGCCGCCGATTCAACCCCCACGAAGATGTTGCTGGCCGCGCACAACGATTCCGCACCCGAAGTGCGCATCAACCGGGTGAAAACAGCGGCAAATCCGCGGATGATCCACGGCATGATCCGCCAGTGATACAACAGCGCCATCAGGGCGGAAAAAAAGACAATCGTCGGGAATGCCTGGAACGCCAGGAAGAATCCCAGCGACGGCTCACCGCCGGCACTGATCCCCCCGGGGGGTACCGCCAGGCGGCCGAACACAAACTCGGAACCACGGCCCGCGCACGCCAGCAGGCGTACCACCAGGTGGTTCATCAATCCCATGACCCATGCACCCAGACGCCCATGGAACAGGATGGCCGCGAAACCGAACTGGATAAGCAGCCCCCAAACGAGGACCCGGACATTGACCCTGCGCCGGGCCGTCGAGCACATCCATGCCAGTCCCATCAGGACCAGCAGGCCCAACGCGCTTACCAGGTTCTGCAGGGTCATGGCGAGGCCTTTCTGCGGTGTGCCTGGACCCATTCACGGCAGGTCTGTTTCCACCATCCGCCGGGATGGTCCTTGCGGAAACTGTCCGCCACGCGCCGGATCATGTCGCTCCGCGCCGGCCAGGGGACCTGCATGTTGGTCAGCCCGAGCAACCCGATCCGGTTGTTCATGGCTTCCGCCACGGGCGCAATCAGGTCATCGGCGCCGCGGGCCACCACGGTGGCGCCGGCTATCCGGTCAGTCCCGTCAAGCACATGGATCCGCACGAACCCGTCCTCCTCGCCATCGGTGATGGAGCGATCCACCCGTTCGAGCGGCAGGTTGTAGGATCGGATGGGGATCTGGCGGGCGGTGGCGGTCTCCTCATTGATCCCCACCCGCGCAACTTCCGGATCGGTATGCACGCACCACGCGACCGTATCCATTTGAAAACCATACCAGCCCGGGGTCAGGGCATTCCGGGCAGCCACCCGCCCCATCCGGTCGGCTGCATTGGCGAAACCGCGCGCCTGGCAGATATCGCCGGCGGCGTAGACCGACCGGTTGCTGGTCTGCAACCGCCGGTTGATCCGCAACCCGGTTTTGCGGTCATATTCAATCAGCGCGGCTTCAAGGTTGAGCCCGATCACATTCGGCATGCGTCCGGTTGCCGACAACAGGAGATCGGTTTCCACACGCTTCTGGCCGTTCAGGATATCCACGACCAGGGACCGTGTGGCACCCTCGAAGTGGACCCGTCGCAGCTTGCCGTGCAGGATTTTAACCCCGTCGCGCTCCAACACCTTCTGCAGCACTTCCGCCACATCAGGATCCTCGCTGGACAATAACCGGGACCGTACCACCAGGGTCACTTCAACCCCCATGCGGGCCAGCAACTGCCCCATCTCGCAGGCCACCATGCCGCCGCCCAGGATGGCGAGGCGCCGGGGCAGGACCGTCAAGCTGAAGATATCGTCCGTGGTCAGCGGCAGGGAATCCTTCAACCCCTCGATGGGCGGCTGGAACACACTGGATCCCGTCGCGATCACCGCCTTTCCGAATCCAAGGGAAACACCATCCAACCCAATCGTGTGCGGATCCGTGAAGCGGGCGTCGCCAAAATACACATCCACGCCCAGGGATTGCAGGCGCCGGCAACTCCAGGACTCCCCCACCTGGGCGCGCAGGTATCGCATGCGTTCCCAGACACCGGAGGATTCCGTGACTGCGCGGCCGGCGGGAATAATTCCATACCGCGGCGCATGCTGCAATTCGACCAGGTTCAAAGCCGTCCGCCGCAAACAGGCGGTTGGAATGGCGCCGTTGAGCAGGTGGTTACCTCCCGTATAGGCCCGCTCCACCAGGGCAACCCGGGCACCCAGCTCGGCGCCCTCGACGGCGGCGGCCCATCCGGCCGGACCGCCCCCCACCACCAGCAGGTCATATCGGCCTTCGGGTTTGGGGTTCTGCCAGCCGTCCGGCCGCACCGATTCCCGCAGGGCGGCATTCAGGTCATCATCCGGCAGCAATCGTTCAGGATTCGCCACAGCCATCACCCCGTCACGGTTCCGGGCGCCAGCCAGGCCAGCAGATGCCCGGCAATGAACGCCCTATGGATGGAAAGGAGGGTGGTCACAGGTCCAGCACCTCCAGCGCCAGTGTCACGTTGCCCAACGGCGCCGACACCTGGAACCCCGCCACCCGCCCGGCCACCCGGTCCCGGATCTCCGCGGCAATCCTCGCGCCCATGCGCATCCCTTCCTCCTTGGTCGTGCAGGTGGCCATCCGGCGCAGCACATCCTCCGGCACCACCACCCCGGGTACATGCTGGCTCATGAATTCGGCATTCTTGAACGACAACAGCGGATACAAGCCGGCCAGCACCGGAATCCGGCATCCCGCGGCTTCCACGCGGTCCAGGAAGCGCAACAACGCGTCGGCATCAAATACCGGCTGGGTGATGGCATATTCGGCGCCGGCATCCACTTTCTCCCGGTACCGGCTGATTTCACGTTCCGGCTCAACGGCCAGCGGGTTGGCCCCCACCCCGATGACCATGCCGGTGGGCGGATCGATGGAAAAACCTCCCGCATCGAAACCGGAATTAAGATTGCGCGCCAGGCGCGCCAGCCCGATGGCATCGAGGTCGAACACCCCGCTGGCGTCGGGATAATCCCCCAGCTTGGGCGGATCCCCGGTAATGAACAGCCAGTTGACCAGTCCCCCGGCCCAACCCCCCAACAGGTCCGCCTGCATGGCGATCAGGTTCCGGTCCCGGCAACAGTAGTGCGGCACGCATTCCATGCGTGTCTCGCGTTGCAGGATCATCGCGGTGACCAGCACGGACAGCCGTGCGCTGGCCCGGGGTCCGTCCGGAAGATTGATCACGTCCACGCCGCGGTCCCGGCACCGTTCGACGCCGGCCAGGAACTTCGGCAGCCCGCCGACCGTACGCGGCGGCAGCATTTCCACCGAGGTCACCCGCTGACCGGCGGCCAGCTTGGCGGCAAAGGCGGACCGTTTGGCGAATGGAATGGTTTCGACCGGCGGACGCGCAACCGATTCCGGACGCGCACGGTCGGCAACCCCGACAAACGTCTTCACCCCGCTCATCGTGCGGATGGCGCGCACGGCCATGCGGATATGGTCCGGCGTGGTGCCGCAGCACCCGCCGACACCGCGAACCCCGAGCTCGATGAAGCGTTTGGCGAACTCGGTAAAGTATTCCGGGCTGTTCAGGTACAGGTGGCGCCCGCCCACCTCGCTGGCGCCCCCGGCATTGGGAATCGCCACCACCGGCTTGCGCGTCACCGCCAGCACCCGTCGCACGGGATGAAACATCTGCGCGGGCCCGACCCCGCAATTCAACCCGATCAGGTCAACATTCGGGTCGGCATCCAGGGCATGCGCCATGATCTCCTCGGGATGGCTTTCGGAACCGGTTGTATCCCGCACCATGTAGGAAGCCAGCACCGTCTGGCCGGCTTCACGGGCTATCCGGGCCGCCAGCTGAAGTTCCGGCAGGTCATGGAAGGTTTCCAGGATGATCAGATCCACGCCCGCAGCAGCCAGCGCACCAACCTGTTCCCGGAAAGCCGCCTCAATATCAGGGCGGTTGGCATCCGACAACGGAGTGCCCGGCAACAGGCAGGGGCCGACCGATCCCGCCACGGCGCGGTCAGTACCGGCCTCCTCGCGGGCCAGGCGCACCCCGGCCCGGTTGATGGCCGCCACCTGATCGATCAATCCGTAGGGCGCCAGTTTGATCCGGTTGGCGCCGAAGGTGTTGGTCTCCAGCACCTCGGCGCCCGCCTCGGCATAGTCCCGGTGGATGCCCCGGATCAAGTCGGCCCGGGTCAGGCAAAGCTCATCATAACAGGCGTTCAGGAAAACACCGCGCTGGTAGATCATGGTGCCCATGGCCCCGTCGAAAATCAACGGGCGTTGACGGATACGGTCAAGAAAACCGGATGGCGGTGTCATGGATTGACTATGCGCAACGCCCCGGCTTCATTTCAAGCGGATTTCCACTCAAAACGGATCGGTCAGGCGCATGGCATCCCCCCGGTCTGACCGCTAGGCCGGAAGGGACTGTCTCAAGTAGTCCTTAATCGTTCGCTTGCCCATCGCCATGGTACACACGTCCCGGGTGGACATAAAGACCAGCAAACGACCCATCGCATAGTGCCGGAACGAGAAGGGCCGAATAACCGCCAGGGTCATTTCACACAATCGTACGGGAATTCGAAGGACCGAAGGACGACGACCGACCGACTCGAAACAGGCATGACAAATATCCATCCAGCTTAAATGTTCCGGCCCACCAACCTCCACACATCGGCAAAGGGAGGCATCCATTTCACGAACCATGATGTCCGCGAGGTCTTCAACATCGATCGGCGTCGAACGGCTTGAACCGTCTCCAATGACGAATAGCGGACCCTTGGATGCCATGACCTTCATCTCCGCAAGATCCGGAAAGAATCCGCCGGAATGGAAGATTATCCAGGGCACACCCGACCGGCGAAGTTCCTGTTCAAAACGGTTTTTGGCATCCAGCAGCGGCACGTGGCTGGCATCGTCCCCGGTGCCGGCAGGGGAAATGAACCCGAATCCGGACACCCCGGCCCTTTTCGCCTCCCTTAACAGGTTGACATTTCCCTGATAGTCAACGGCATCGTGCGTCAGCGCCCCCCGTATACGGGTTATGCCGATACAGGATATCACCCGCTCCATACCGGCACACAACCCCTGGAGCTGTTCCGGCCTTCGAACATCCGCCTCGACCACCGTGATTCGTTCGGCCAGGTCACCGGATAATTCGGCCCGACGCAGGACCAGGGCGGTAACCGTATTACCCCGATCCAGGTTCCGCCGTACCAAGGCCCTGCCCAATATTCCACCCGCACCGGCAATAAGAATCTTCATGTTATATCACCTTCAACGTTTATACTCGATCAACCACCGGTTGGCCGGCAGATCCAACTCAACCCGATTAAGATCGCCGGTCAGTTCACCGATCGCCTCCGCGATGACACCGTTACAGGTGATCCGGCAACCCGCCAATTGATCCAAACCGGTTTCCTTCAGAAAAGACTCGGTGCGCACCATCATGCTCACAACGGATTGCAGTTTCCCCTCCACAACAACCGGATACCGCATGGCGACCAGTCGTGGTTGTATCAAGTTGCCATGTCCGGGTTCGCTGAGCTGTGGCGTCGGTGCTTCACGCATCTTTTTCCAGAACCCGGTAAGTTGTTTTACCTTCTTGAGATCATAACCGCGGGCCAGGGCATCGCGCTTGAAATACACCTGGATGATCACAAAATTGGTGTCGATCAACGTCCCGCCAAAAAATCCCGTTGTCGCATCAACCAGGGGTTTCATGTCGCGGCGCAGCGAATCGACCGTCGGGTGCTTTTCGGCCACCAACCGCAAACGCTCAAAAGCCTGGTCAAAATAGGTCTTCACCGCGGCGCCGACAGGATCCTTTCCCGGTTCCGCGGCGCCGACAACACCGGCGCCGATGATCAGGATCAAGGTGAGCAACCACTGTTTCACTTTCATGATTTCACTCCTTCAGGTTTATCAGACGGTACGGTCAGTTCATACAGGGACAGATAGCCTGCATGGCGCGACACGATGCGCCACGAATCCTTGAAACCGCTGGTGGCGATAACGAGACGCAGCATCCCGTTGATGTTTTCCATGATCTCCGGCTGCCGGAAAAGGTGATATCCGGCATGGGCACAGAACGATCCGAAACGGGTGGTGGGGATGTCCACATCGAGTATATGGGCCCGGCCGCCCGGACGGAGCACACGCTGGATTTCCGCGATGGCCCGCGTTTTCAGCCTGACATCGAGATGATGAAAGAAGAATGTCGAGACAGCCCGGTCGAAACTTGCCGGCGGATACGGCAGGTCTTCCGCCAGGGCGGCTTCGAACTGGAGGCTCCTCGAACCGGCCTTGCGCCGGGCGACGTCTATCATTTTTTCCGCCGCGTCGATCCCGATCGTCCAGCCACCCCCCGCCGGCATCGCGTCGGCGATCAGGCGGGTCAGCGAACCCGTCCCACACCCGATGTCGAGAACGGCCATCGGCCGGTCCAGGTCCATGGCGGCCACCACCTGCCGGTGAAGTCGGGTCTCCATACCCAGTGTCATCACCGGTGCCAGCCAATCATACAGCGCCGCGGCGTGATCAAGCGTTACCCCCGTGGTGCGCCGGGCGCAGGCGGATCGCTGGAAGGTCCGGTCAAACATGGCACAATTCCCCGATATCAAGAACATTGAACATGACACGCGCCATGCGCTCGGAATCGGCCTGATTGCATCCCAACCCCAGCTCACCGAGCCGGGCAAGGCCATCGCACATCATGGCAAGACCGCGGCGGACCGCCGGCAACACGACGTCGGGCACCTGAAGGTAGATCCGGTCTTCGGATGACTGCACCCGGGCTTCAAGCAGGCACATCAACGCGGGCCGATGGTGAACAATCCAGGACAGGACATAGTTATGACGACGCTCCATCAGGTCGCGGGCCATATCGCGTATATCATCCATCAACTGGCAACCAAGACCGAAATCCATGAGTGCCGACTTGAGGACGCCTGCCTGCCCGGCGGGATAACGGTCTTCAACAATCTCGGGCGCTATGAAGGCAAGGTTGAACAGGAGTCCCGTCTTGAGACGATGAATCACCGCCAGAACGTGTTCCGGATCCGGCCGGACGGTGATTCCCCCCTCCTCCATGGCCTCCTGGGCGCCGCTTGGCAGGAGATGACAGAGCGATGCCCGTGACAAGGCACGTGCCGTGTCTTCCTGAAGGATGCCCGCCCCCACCGCTTCAGCAAGCATTTCGGCCAGCACCCGGTCCGCCGCCATCAACGCCACAACCTGCCGCATGATTCGCGATTGCCCGGGCATCCGGATCGGCACCACCACCTTATCCTCGTCGTCCAGCAGGTTATCGGCCGAGGTGACCCATATCCGGTAGAGGTGGATCAGGCGGCCATAGAGCGCCCGGTGGGCCGGTGAAAAGTTCAAAAGAAGATAGACCGAATGGAAAAGCGACGAGAACATATTCTTCCGCCAGCTATAGAAGGTATCCGGGATCGGGCCCCCATGAACGGTATAGGGATCCGGGGTGCCGGGAGGCGTATCGAGATATGGCGTCATCCGCCGGTGGACATCGGCGATGCAGTCCTGCTGTTCTTTCCAGGCACAACGCATCACCCGCCCCGTCGTAAACAGGCGTTCCCAGGGATGTTCATTCGCGTAGTTCTGTTTCATCGGGGTCCAGTATCGAACGAAGCACCTTGTATTACCAGCGCGTCCGCCTTACGATTCCTTAAGAAATGAAACCGTATGAACAGTCCGCCGTACCCGGGGACGGCATTCTGGTGATCGAGGATGACCGCCGGGTTTCCGAAAGCCTGGCACGCGGGCTTACGGAATATGGATTCAACGTCCGCACCGCGGCATCCCTGAAAGATGCGCTATCCGAAATGGCTGCCGCCATTCCGGGCCTGGTGATCCTGGATTTGGGCCTCACCGACGGAGACGGATTGACGTTCCTCCAAACGATCCGACAGTCGGGTTCGAACCTGCCGGTTATTGTCCTGACCGCCCGTGATTCCATCGAGGACCGGGTAAAGGGGCTTGATGGAGGCGCTGACGATTACATGGTCAAACCCTTCTCATTTCCCGAACTTCTGGCGCGCGTTCATGCCCGGTTGCGAAATGTGCGCCGGACCGCGACGCCTGAAATCCTGCGCATAGCCGACCTCGAGATTGACCGTCTTAACCGGCGTGTACGGCGGGCCGGAGCCGGAATCGAACTCACCTCCAGGGAATTCGATATTCTGGCATTCCTGGCGCAATCAGCCGGCAATCCGGTCGCACGCGACATGTTGACCCGCGAGGTTTGGAATCTCAACAGCCGGGTTACCCTGATGGATAACGTCATTGACGTTCACCTGTCCCGCCTGCGCGAGAAAATCGATCACGGGCATGAACGAAAACTCATCCGGACCATACGCGGGGTGGGTTTCATGCTTGAAGGAGGTGAAACGTGAGGATCTCCCTCCAGCGCCGATTATTCACCTATCTCGTTTTTCTTTTGGCGACATTCATCGTGATCCAGACCGGCATCTACACCTGGGTCGAATACCATGGCTGGATCAACCATCCGACCGAACCGCTCCAGGACGAACTGGAGGAAGTCCGGGATGCCCTGCTGCTGAATCTGGCGCTTCTGCCGATCATACTCATCCTGGCCTGGCGGGTATCGTATCGCATGCTGGCCCCGGTACGGTCCATTGCCGGCACCGCAAAACGAATTGGAGACGGCCATTTCGACGAACGCATCGATACCGCCCTGATGGCCGATGATGAAATGCATAAGCTGGCCGACGCCATCAACCAGGCCTTTGAACGGTACGATTCCGCCGTCCAACGCCTGAAACGCTTCACCGGAGACGTCTCCCACCAACTCCGCACCCCGTTGGCCGCGCTGCGCACCCTGGGAGAGGTTGCCGCCAGCCGGGAACGCCCCGCGACTGAATACCGGGAAACCATTTCAAGCATGCTTCAGGAACTGGATCGTCTCCATTCGTTTATTGAACAATTGCTCGCCCTCTCACGACTTGAACACGGCGCTTTTACCGGCCGATTTCAAATCATCGACGCGGAAACGGTGATGATCGACGCCGTCCGACTTTACGAACCGGTTTGCGAAGAAAACGGGGTCCACCTCGACTCTACCGGTATGTCAGGTCTGTTCATCCATGCCGTCCCGGAACTCCTGACTGAAATGCTCGGCAACCTGATCGACAATGCGGTTCGACACACACCCTGCGGCGGATCCATACGGGTGGGATGCCTGCGTCGCGATGATGCCGCCATACTGTTTGTACACGACACCGGTCCGGGCATCGCGGAAGACCAGGCAGCACGTGTTTTTGACCGATTCTTCCAGATCCCGGGCCGCTCGAACGGGGGGGCGGGGCTTGGACTGGCCATTTCCCGCGAAATTACATCCCTGCACCGGGGAACCCTTCAACTGGTCAATCCCGGTCAGTCCGGTGCCCGCTTTGAGGCAAGCCTACCGTTGGCCAACGCCTCGTTGCATGCACCGTCCGCACCGGCGCTGTGCGAACCGTTGTAGCTCTTCAGTCCGGCACGGGCGGCGTTTCCAGGGCCTCGTCGATCTCGGTATCCTGTGGACATAGGACGGCAGCATCCTTTTTGTCCGCCAGTTGGACCCAGCGGTCGTCGCCCGGACCAAACACGCTGCACAACACCGCATGCACACTGGCGAGCTTATCCTTGACCGAAAGCTTCACACCCAACCGGCGGGCATCGTTGGCCGCCCATAACCGGATGTTACCTTCCTTGATGAACAACCCCTCAACCGACCCCTCAGGCGTCACTTCCTGACACGCCACCTTGCCGTAATTCGGCAACTTGATCTTTTTATCCTTGACCACCGTCACCCGGATGGTCGTGATGCCGGAATCCGCCACCACGGCAAAATTCGATATGGTCCCCATCGCCAGGGGCATCGTGCGCATGAAGTAGGCAAACCCGATCAGGTCCCGCGTGTCCGGCCGAATGGGAAATTCCTTGGATGCGCCGGTCAGCCGGTTGGTCCACAGGGCGGTACCCGCCGCATGATTGAACCAGGTGCTCTCATCCCGGCTGTCCCGGCGCCGGTTGAACCGGCGCGAGTATTCCACCGGCAGCAACCCGACAGGGCGCAGGACGGTTTCCGCCATGTCATCCAACGGGTAAATGGCGTCAAACAGCAGGTTGGACTTGGTCCGGTACCGGATGGACACCATGGCTTCGCCGTCCCGTTGAACCCAGGCCGAGGAGACCCGGCTTTTCCCGATTGGGATATACCCCCAATACAAACGATAGATCAACGTTTCACCAACGGGAAACCCGACCGACGGATGGTTGGTAACCGCCGGTTCAGAGGCCGACAACCCCACCCGTCCCCCCCCGCAAAGGACGAGAACGACTAATAACATTTTCCGGACAACACGCATGCGCTTCTCCTGAATGAAAACGGCATAGACTATACGCTTTCCGGTGCTTACCGACAAGCCCCAACCATCTTTGGCCTTGCGCCGGCCCCCGTTTTACGGATGATGCCCCTGCAACCATCAAGGAGAATTCATCATGGAACTGTTGATCGGCATCGGTATCGGAAGCGTCATGGGTTTATTGTCGGGCCTGCTCGGGATCGGTGGCGGAACCATCGCCATTCCCGGCATGATGTACCTGTTGAAAATGCCCACCCACCTCGCCATGGGAACCTCGCTGGCGGTGATCATCCCGGTGGCCATCAGCGGCACCTACAAGCACATGTTGAACAAGAATGTCGACTTCAAGGTCGCGATCGGACTGGCCATCGGCGGCATCGTGTTCGCCTATATCGGCGCCTGGCTCCAGACCCATGTGCCCGAATTGATGCTCAAACGCATCTTCGGCCTGTTCATCATCGTGCTGGGCCTCAACCTGGTGCTCGCAAAGCCCCGGCCGGCAACTCCGGCCCCGGCAAGTATTCCTCCCGTTGCGGCAACCGCTCAGGCGGACGGAGTACAACCCCTTTCCGCAACCAAATGAGGCTTGATTTGACGCAACCCGACGGAGTACAAGCACGGCATTTCCACGAATAATGTCCAAGCCATGATGGACGCGGCCGAACGGTCGTTGAAATCCGGCAAGGCGGAACACGTATGCACGTAAAACCAACCGCGGCCTCCGGGCCGTTTCAGGGAGATACGAACCATGGCTGACACAATCCTTCGCGTGGGCATCGGTGGATATGGGCGCAGTGGACGCGACATCCATACCCGCTGGCTGAAACAGGTTCCCGAACGTTTCAAGATCGTGGCCGTGGCGGACCAGATTCCCGCCCGTCGCCGCGACGCCCGACAGGAACTCGGCTGCGCCACGTTCAACGACTACCGCGACCTCCTCCGCAAGGCGGACATTGATCTGTTTATCACCGCCCTGCCCAGCCTCCTGCACAGCGCCGGCACGGTGGAGGCGTTCCGCGCCGGCCGTCATGCGGTCTGCGAAAAACCCATCGGCACCAACGTGAAGGAATTCGACGCCATGGTCGCCGCCTCGCGTAAGGCACGCCGCCATTTCCTGCCGTTCCAGAATTCACGTTTCTTCCCGTTCTTCAGGAAGATGCGCGAGGTCATCGACAGCGGCGTGCTCGGTGACGTCGTCCAGATCCGTTCCGTCTGGGGCGGATTCGGCCGCCGGTGGGACTGGCAGACCCTCCGCAAATTCGGCGGGGGCAACCTCCTGAACACGGGACCCCACCCCATGGATCACGCGATCATGCTGTTCGGCAACCGCCAGCCCAAGGTGTTCTGCCGCATGAAATCCATCCAGCCGTTCGGCGGCACTGCAGAGGATTTCTGTGCGGTTACCCTGTACGGGCCCAAAGCGCCGGTCATCGAGATCCTGCTCAACTCCTACCTGGTTTATCCGCTGGGCGACCAGTACAACATCAGCGCAACGTTCGGCGGCATGGCAGGCGGGTCTGGTGGCCTGCGCTGGAAATATTTCGACCCGCGCAAGGCCCCCAGACAAAAACTCTGGAAACCCTGGAGCCTTAACCGGGGATATTGCGGCGAAACCCTCCCGTGGGTGGAGGAAACCTGGCAACCGCCCGAGGAGGCCAAGGACGCATTCCAATACAACAGCCGGTGTTTTTATGAGAACGTGTACGACGTGATCGTCAGGCGTGCCGAGCAGGTGGTCAAACCCGCCGAAGTGCGCCGGCAGATCATTGCGATCGAGGAATGCCACCGCCAAAACCCCCGGGCCGGACGGGAATAACCGGTCACCATCATGAAACCTCCTTCCCCTGCGGTCACCGCCCATTGGCTGCGTTCCCTCCCGGTAAAACGTCTTGGACCGGACATGCCGGCAGGCCTGTTCCTCGCGTCCGTGCCCCTTCCCCGGACCGCCCCTCCCGTCCTGTCGCTGGGAAACCGGGCCGGAACGGCCCTCCCGCTGGGTCAATGGTACGACACGCCCGGACCGGCCCCGCGCCGCCTGCTGATCGCCGCCGATGGCGGACCCAACAGCCCGGCAACCCTGCGTCTCGGCACGCATAGGGGCCGGCATGCCACACCGGCGCCAACCGCCACGATGTCATTGATCGAACAAAGCACCGAACCCCTGTTCATGTGGGAACGGCAGGCCCTGCGCCTGGAATGGCAGGGCCGCGCCATCGAGATCGCCATGGGCCTCACCACCCGCGGCGAGACCCACTGGTGGGAAGCCTGCCGCCTGATCACCCTCCAGGACCTGCCCGGCTGCCGCATCATCGAGATGGGCGGCGCCATCCCGGTCCGGTACAACGACCTGCGCGACATGGAGCGCCATCCCGGCTACAAGAACCCCTTCCTGCATCACCATAACTGGCTGAACGGACACCTGTACATACGCCTCCATGCCAACGGGGTCTGCGAAGTGTTCGCCCACCACATCAACAGCCGGTTCTTCGACGACGGCCTGACACTCAAGGATGTGGTGCCCGTCATCGGGTTCCGTACCGGCGTGGACGATCCCGCACCAGCAGATCCTGTCCCCGCAAAATGGGATGGTTCCACCACACAACTGAAGATCGGTCAGGCGGCGTTTGACCTTGCCGATACCGCACGTCTCGCAACACCGCAACGGCCCGGCCGTTTCTGGAAAGCCGGCAATCTGCTGGTCCTGCAACCCTATGCCGGCGTGGAAGTGTTCGGCGGGTTATGCCCGAAGGACATCACCGGCGACCCCTGGATCTGGCGTGCCGGCCGGAAGGAATTCCCGCGCGGCATGGCCCGCACCCTGCGCTTCTCAATCAGCCTCAACCCGGCACGATCCCCCCGCGTGGCACGCTACCAGGCGCCCGCCTGGTGGTATGGCGTATGCGAGGAGTTCCACCCGGCATCCAGCCTGCCCGTCTCCAACGCCTACGACATCGCCATGGAACGGAGCACCGAACATATCCGCCGACACACCGTTCAAGGCGGTTTCGAGGACGGCGCCCTGCCCCGCCATCTCCTGCCGCCGCCTTCCAAACGCCATGAACCCGGCTGGGAAGGTGAAATTCCCTACGCCCAGTTCCTCACCGCCTGGCGGACTTCCGATCCCGGCATGCACGACATCGCCCTGCGTAACGCCTACTTTGTCACCGACGTCTGTGTGGACCATTCCAACAAGACGTTCCGGATGCATGGCTACAAGCCGCCGGCCGTCGCCATCCCGATGGCACGGGTGCTCGGCTCCGTCGCCGGCTGGCTGGAAACCGGGGACCCCTACCTGCTGGATACCGCCCGGGCCGTCGTGGAAACCACCTTCCACATCCACCGCAACTCCTGGCCTCGCCAGGCCGTCGGGCGTGACGCCTGTTTTGCGCGCGGCGCGGTCCTGCTGTACCGTTACCTGGGCGAGGATTCCTACCTGCGGATCGCGAAGGAAACCATCCGCGATGTCATCCACTCCCAGCGCGAAAACGGAACGTTCGGGGACCAGGGCGGCGGAACCGGCATCCATCAATGGGGCGGCTACATCAACAAGCCCTGGATGGCATTCATGGCGCTGGGCGGCGTGCTCGACTACCTGGAACTGTTCCCTGAAGATCCCGATGCCACGCAGGCCGTCAAGC
>Ga0156641_1097_pt1 | contig 25139 bp, 19 predicted proteins | sample RifOxyC3_FD_110715 | JGI IMG/M metagenome (GOLD analysis project Ga0156641, IMG submission 110715) | Lentisphaerae bacterium RIFOXYC12_FULL_60_16 | reverse complement strand
TGGTCTTCACCAACGGCGCCATCGCGGAACCGGACGGCACCATCAAGGTCTATTATGGTGGTGCAGACACCTGCATGAATGTGGCCACCGGCAAAATCGGCGACCTGATCGATCTTGCCCTGGAGGACGGACCGGACACCACAGTGTGAACGGATGTAGCAGGTACGCGGAAAGAAGGCGGAGTGTGCGCTGTGGAGCGGCGGCAAGTTGATCGAGGGGCGGCCGCGCTGAGTCGTCTGCCGTCTACGGGAGGATTGAACCGAATGACATCTCGAGAACGAGTGATGGCGGCGTTGAACTTTCAGTCGGCCGACCGTGTGCCGTGCGACCTGGCCGGTATGCGTTCCACCGGAATCAGTTGTTTTGCCTACCCGAGGCTCGTGGCGGCCCTCGGTCTTCCGCCGCGCCGACCGAAGGTCTACGACACCGGCCAGATGCTGGCGCTTCCGGACCTGGACGTTCTCGACGCCCTGGGCCTCGACGTCGTGACCGTCGAGGGGACACTGAGCAACGCGTTTGAGCAGCCGGAGCGCTGGGAACCGTACGATTTCAACGGCCGGCTCGATGCACTCGTGCCACGGGGCATCCGTTGGGAGGTCCGGGCGGACGGCACCATCGTGCAGAACGACCGAAGCCTGATGCCGACCGGCGCGTACGTGTTCGACGTCGAGCACGCGGGGCAGCCGCTCATCCTCGAGGGCGACCTGCCCCGACCCGACCTGGCCGCGGCGCGGGCGGATGCGGCGGCGCAGGCGTTCACGGCGGCGGAAATCGCCGGTATCCGCGACGTTCTCCAGCAGGTCCGGCGCGGCACCGACCGGGCCGTCTTTTTCGCGCACGGCAAACTGTACGGCAACCTGAGCCTCTGTGCCTGCGGCGGAATGGGCGTGTTTCCCATCTTCTGCCTGACGGAGCCGGAGCTGGTCACCGGGCTCCACGAGATCGTCACGCAGCGGGTGCTGGCGAATCTGCGGGTGCTGCTGCCGGTCATCGCCGAGTACGTCGACGTGCTGCTGTTATGCGCCGATGACTGGGGGATGCAGAATGGCCTGATCGCGCCCCCGCGGGTGTACCGGGAGCTGTTTCAGCCATTCCTGCGGCGGATCAACGATGAAGTTCACCGGCTCGCCCCGCGCATGAAGACGTTCCTGCACAGCTGCGGGGCCATCTGCGAGGCGCTGGACATCGTGGCGGACTGCGGATTCGACATCGTGAATCCGGTCCAGTGGTGCGCCGGCGCATTCACCCCGGCGCAGTGGAAGGCACGCGCCGCCGCCCGGCGCCTGGCGCTCTGGGGCGGCGGCGTGGATTCCCAGCACACGCTGCCGCTGGGGACGGTGGCCGACGTGGAGCGGCAGGTGCACGAGGTGGTGCCGGTCCTGGCGGCCGGAGGCGGCTACGTGTTCTGCAATATCCACAACATCCTGGCGGAGGTCGCGCCTGAGAAGGTCATCGCCCTCTACAATGCGGCGCATCACGTTGAGGGGCGAGGAGTAACACGATGAACGGCACCAGAGTATGCGGGGGGTATGACCCCGTTCGAGTCTCTACCGATCACATCGGCTGCTCGGCCGGTTTGGAAGGCTGGGACTGCGCCGAAGGCGGGGTCGGCATGGCGACCAGATGGTGCAGCCCTTCACGCACGACGCCGCTATGCTGGATGCCCGCGTGGCGAAAGACGGCCGGGGGGTTGACCTTGCGCCGGCATTCGACGCGGGGACGTTTCCGTGGCCGGAACAACAGGACGTTCAGACCCCATGGGGAACGCTGCGCATCATCGCTGCGGCTGCCGATGACAGCGTGTTGCTGACGCTGACGGCGCTGGTGGAGTTTCGGGTGCAGATCCTGGCGGCAGGCCGGGCGATAGAAACACGAAGCCGCGGGGAAGTTCGGATTCCGTTGTGAAGGGACCACATGGATAAGATCAGATGAACTACGGCAAAACCCAAATTGTTCTCTGCGCCGATGAATTCGATCTTGGCAAACGGGCCGCGAGCGCAGTTGCCGCCACGTTTCGTGAACGGCTTGCCCGGCAGCCGTCGGTCACGGCGGTCTTCGCGGCCGGCGAGAGCCAGATGACATTTCTGGATGCCCTGGCTCAGGAGCAGGGGATCGCCTGGCAGCGCGTCAACTGCTTCAACATCGACGATTTCTGGGACCCCCTGTTGCCGCGGGAGTACACGTGCGGGTGGCAAACCTGGCGGCAACTCTATGAGAAAGTCAAACCCGGGCGCGTGGAACTCGTGCGTTACAACGCGCCGAATGCCGAAGCCGAGGCCCGCCGGTTCGAAGGATTGCTCCGCGAAGCGGCGCCGATCGATATCCTCTGCCAGGGGATCGGCACGTCCGGCCATCTCGCCCTTGATGAGCCCGGGCAGGTGGACTTCAGCACCAGGACGTGGGTCAAGGTGGCTACGGTGGAGGCGCAATCCAAGCGGCAATTGATCGAGGATCCCAATTTCAGAGCGTTTGGCCGGATCCCGGAGAAGGGGATCACCATGACCATTCCCGCCATCATGAGTGCCCGGAACGTGTTCACCATGGTCCCGTTGCGGCTCAAACGCCCCATCATGACAGCGGTTCTCGCGACGCCGGAACCGACCGAAGCGATTCCCGCCACTATTCTCAGCCGTTACCCGGGCGTCCTGTTTCTGGACCGCCAGTCGTGTCCGCCTGCATGTGGTGGAAACCCCTGAAGGCGATGGCATCGCTGCATGATCACGAACCGACAAGGAGAGCCTTACCGATGAAGAACAAGAACGTGAAAATCGCGATGGTCGGCGGCGGCAGCTACGGTTGGATGCCCAAACTGGTCAGCGACCTGGTCCAGACCCCTGAAATGGAGGGATGCGAGGTGTTCTTGCTGGATCCCGACATTCGTGCGGCACGGGAAGTCAAGGCCGCCGCTGTAAAAATCGCGACGACGTTCAAGAAGAGATTCCGGTTCGTTGCGACTTCGAACGAAGACACGACCTTCCGGGGTGCGGACTTTGTGGTAATCACAGTTTCCACGGGCGGCCTGGAGATGATGCGGCACGATCTGTCCATTCCGGATAAGTATCGCATATACCAGACGGTCGGAGATTCCGTCGGCCCCGGAGGCTGGTCGCGGACGTTGCGTAATGTCCCGGTGTTCGCGCGGATGGCCCGCAAGATCGAACGGCTCGCGCCGAACGCCATCGTCCTGAATTATACGAATCCGATGGCTTCCCTCACCGGAGCGATCACGGCGGTCTCCTCCCTTCGCGCCGTCGGGTTATGTCACGGTGTGTTCGGCACCGTCGAGGTGCTCGAGGGCATCTTTGGCGTGAAGGAGAAAGACATTGCGCTCAACTTTTGCGGCGTGAATCACTTCTTCTGGCTGCTGGAATTCAGGATCAAGGGGCAGGCCGGCTACCCGCTCTTGCGCAAGGCGCTGAAAGGACGATCATTGGATCGCGCGCTGGCGAGCACAACGGACCCCCACGGATTTTCCCACGCCAATCATCTCCTCTGCGACGAACTGCTGAAGGCATATGGTCACCTGACCTATGTCGGCGACCGCCACACATGCGAGTTCTTCAACGCGTATCTGACCGATAAAGCGGTGATGGAACGTTTCAAACTGGTGCGGACTTCAATCGCGGACAGGTATGCCGGGCGTGAACGGGCGCGGAAGAAGACCCTTGAAGTTGCCGCCGGGAAAGTGCCTCCGCCCAGGAAGAGCCGCGAGACGGCGGTGAACATCATGAAGTCCTTTCTCACCAACAAGCCGTTTGTCGACGTCGTCAATCTTCCCAATGTGGGGCAGATCGACAATCTTCCCCGCGGTGCGGTGGTCGAAACGCTGGGGTTGGTCAATGCACGCGGGTTCAGTCCGATTGCAGCGGGCGCGGTGCCACAGCGGCTCCTGCCCTTGGTCGAACCGCATTGCCGCGTGCAGCAGATGACGTTGGAGGCCGCCCTCAAGGGCGACAAGGATCTCGCGCTGCAGGCGCTGATGCTCGATCCCCTGTGCACGCACCTGGCACCGTCCGACATCCGGAAGATGGGCATGGAGTTGATGGAAGCGACAAAGGAATGGTTGCCGCAGTTCTGACGGCAATGACAGGGACAATGTTGATGGATATTGAGAGGATCACATGGATAAGATCAGATTTGGCATTATCGGTGCAGGGCTTCGAGGCATACTGGCCTTGGGTAAAACATTGCTGGAGCGGCCGGATTGCGAAATCCTTGCCCTCGCCGATCCCAACATCGAGCGATTGAAAATGGCACAGGGCCAGCTGGGCGGCATTCCCCTGCGCCTGCACGTTGATATGCGGGACCTGGTGGCCGAACGGGACATCGACATTGTCATGGTGACCAGTCCCGACCACCTGCATGGCGACCATATCGTGGCCGCCCTGAAGGCCGGGAAACATGTGTTTGCCGATAAGCCGCTGGCCATCAATACCGCGCAATGCAAGGAGATTGTCCGCGTCAGCCGGGAGACAGACCGGATCGTTGATATGGGTTTCAACCTCCGCTACGACGCAGTCTGCCGGAAGATGAAAGAACTTGTGGCTGGTGGTGCCATCGGGCGGTTGATGCTCGTTGAAAACAACGATTACTATGCCGGGGGACGGACCTATATGTGCCGGTGGAACCGTTTTTACGAGAAAAGCGGCGGCCTGTTCTGTCATAAGGGATCCCATGATCTGGACCTGATCAACTGGCTCAATCCGGACGGCCTGCCGGTAACCGTGAGTGCGTTGGCCGGGGTGAATGTCTTCACGCCCGAGGGCCTCCCGTTCCCGTTGGAACCCGGTGAGGAAGCAGGCCCTCATTGTGAAACCTGCCGGGTGGCATACAAGTGTAAAGACCGGCACAACAATACGGTGGATATGTTCCACGGCAAAGCGCCGGACTGTGACGGGTATCACCTTGACACCTGCATGTACCTGTCTGAAAAGAATACGCATGATAACGGCATTGCCATCGTGGAGTATGACAACGGGATGCGCGCCTCCCATTCGGAGTGTTTCTTTACCCCGCTCAACGAGCGGCGGTTCAGCCTGGTCGGGGACCGTGGCCACCTGGATGCCAACACGTCAACCAATTGCATCACCGTCTATCCCCGCTGGACAAAGGACCGCACGGAATACCGCCTGAGCCGTCCGGAAGGGGGACATGGCGGCGCGGACCCCACCATGATTGAGACCCTGATCCGCAACTTCCGAACCCGGACGATCCCGTTCGCGACGTTGCGCGACGGCACCCTGAGCGTTGCCGTTGCCGAAGCAGCGGAACGCTCGCGTCGTGAAGGCCGTACCGTGAAGATCGACGAATTACTGACACGGGCGGAGTTGAAGGACTTGTTCGGACAAGGAAAAGCGTTATGATGCCGCTTTCCCAAACAGGGGAGAATCATAATCAGGATATCCCATGACCGGGGAGGGACTGGACGCATGAAGAAATACCGTGAGTTTTTAGATCGTCGATCGCCGAAGGGGATTCAGGTCACGCAGCCGGTGTCCGGATTTGAATGGACCGAGTTGATTTACCCGGACGTGCCCTGTTTCATGCGCGATGGCAGGAGTTTTGTGTTTTTAAGTTCCGACGGACCGCAGGTCGGTTATCTGGGAAGGAAAGTACGAACGCGCCGCCTGTTCAACGACAAGAAACCCCGCGATCGAGTGCTCATCACCTTTGACGGTCGCTTCGTTTATTACACCGAGATCAGCAAACGGCGGGGCGGGAGCGTGACGCTTTACCGCAAAGACATGGAAACATTCCGGAGCGAGAAACTCTTTCATGCGGCCGGAAAACTGCCTGGAACCAACCTGCCGGCGGCGGCATTCAGCCCGAATACGGTTTCGTCCGACAACCTTCGCCTGGCCGGCGGCATGCGGCTTGGTGACGGCAAGACGAAGGACGCACCGATCGGAATCATCGTGCTCGACCTTGACGAGGGGAAGACCCGCGTCGTCGCCCGGGATCATGATTTCATCAATCCACACCTCCAGTATTGCCGTGCTCCGGACCTGGAGGCGTCACACGACCTGATGATCCAGATGAACCATGGGGTCCATACCGCCGGGCACCGGGGCGGGCCGCCGTCCGTGGGACGCCTGGTCGGGCCGCCGTCCTGTGGGGGGGGTGACGCCCATGTGATTCGTGATGACGGTACGAACTGGCGGGATCTGCCATGGGGCCGTGACGGCAAAGAGTCGTTGATCGGTCACCAGATCTGGCGGGGCAACACGCGGGCGGCCGTGACGGTGATGCTGGAGAATCTCGATACATCCTACGGATGGGCTGACGGTACCCGGCAGGAGGTGGTGGCGGGTTGGCCGGTGAAGGCATCGCGGCGTGCACATAAGGGGCGGCTTACGCCGGGGGGGAGACGGGTGGTGCTTTCCAGGGGTTTCCCGCATGCTCGTTTCTGCCACTTGAATACGGCCGCGACCGGATTGAAATTCGCCCTCGATACCTTTCCCGTATTCGATGGTGAACGGGCGGGCATGCAGATTTATTTCGGGAGCGCCAGGGATGAGCGAAGTCCGCTCAAGTTTACCTATCTGTTAAACTCACAAAACACATTCACCGGCAAGCATCTGCATGCGCACCCGATCCTTTCGCCGGATGGGACCATGTTGTTCTTTAATTCGGCAATTTCCGGTATGCGGCAATTCTATATGGTCACCGGTTTCGAATAACCGGGTGTTGACAGGGTGGAATCGTGTGTAGGAACAACACAAGGAAGAAATATGAAATGTCCGGTTGATAAGTTGGTGCTGGAACGGGTCGGGCCTGCGGAGGCCACGGTGGGGATGATTTCCCTGCCGTTGCCGCGTGAGGTGGCGTCGACATTACGCCTGACTCACCCGCATTCTGCCATGCAGGGTGTTGCCTGGTGGGAACGACACAAGGTGCCCCGCCGATCGCTGGCGTTTGTCATCGACGACAAGGGCGTGCCGGGAACCCTCAAGGCGACCACGGCGAAACGTGCCGGAGGAAAACGCCCGGGCAAAGCGAAGCTGGTGTCACCCTGGCAGGTGAAAACCCGCATCACCAAGGAGAAACTCGACTACACGCCGCACAAGTTCTCGGATATTGCCTCCCTGCGCGGTGTGCCGGCCGGCGAATGCACGACGGTGGAATATGAACTGGAACTCGGCTATGGCGGTCGGTCCCTGGTGCTCCAGATGGGCGCCACCGAGAAGGACGGGAAGACAGGTCCGCACTACTGGCAGAACGTGCAGATTGACCGCCTGTGGTCCAACGAGGTGGTGGAGGCGGTGCGTGTGGGCGGGATCATCTACAATGGTGACAGTTACCTGTGGGGGGATCTTTATCTTCTGCTGTTTGCCAATGGCGTTGCCCATGCCGCCCAGCATTTCGTGACGACACTGCTTCATCCCGAGAGCTATGATTTCCAGGGATTGCCGGTGATCCGCATGGGCGGTGGCAACCTTAAGCCGCTGAACGCCACGTTACCCGCGGATGGTAACCGGTTTGAGCTGGGTGATGTGACCCTGAACCTGGCTGATGCGCTCACGCTTTGCAGCGCCGAGCATCCGGCTAAACTGGAGGCGGTAAACGGAAGCCAGTTCTATTGGGCTTTTGACCGTGTTTTCAATCCGCAGAAGCCTGACTGCGGACCACTTGAATGGGCTCCCGGCACCGCGCGCACGGTCCGTTTCCAGTTCAGTCTTTCAAACGCCGAACCGGTCATTGCCCGTTACCGGGCACCTGCCTGGTGGTACACCCTTGCCGGGGAACCCTGGCCGGGAGGCTTTCTGCCTGTCCGTGGGCGGTACAGTGTTGTGAGCGACATGAAGACCGACGAGATCCGCACCAAGCTGATGACCCGTGGCCGGTTCGATGCCGGATCCGCCGAGTTGGGGAATGACGGGTTCATCGGTTCCGGCATGCTGCGGAATTACTACCTGACCGGCTCGCCTGAAATCTTCAAGGATGCCTTGGACTATTGCTATTTCTGGGCGGATTGGGCGGTGGACCATCGTGACTTCTCGGTCCACCAGTGGATCGGCGGATGGGGGTGGAAGACCTGTGCCTACACCAAGTTCCGTGATCTTCTTATGGGTTACCTCGAAACGGGGGACCCGTACCTGCAGGACGGTGTCGAAATGGTCGCCGAGCGGTACTGGACATGGTTCCGCGCCAACTGGCCGCGGTGCACGATTGGACGGGATTCGTTTGAGGTGAGCGGGTGGGCCTGGTTGTGGCGGTTCTTCCGGACCGAGCATGCCCGTGAACGTACCCGGGAATTGGCCAGGATGCTCAAGCTGGTGCTCGAGGAGCGTGGGGTGATCGGGGGTCAGATGGGGGCGGGGCCCCATCCGGGGTACCTCTCGTCCCTCTACATGAGCGGTGTCTGCATGATCAGCCTGCTTGAGGTTGCGGAAGCCGAGCAGGAAGAGGGGAATGAATCGGCCATCCAGGAAATTGTTGGATTGCTTCATCGTGTCCATGTCCAATTCAACCGGTCGGATGTCGAGTTGTTTCCCAGCAATTACAACCCGGAAAAGAAGGATTGGCATGCCTATCGGGGGACCACCTGGGCCTGTCTGGCCGTGCGGATCTATCCAGAGATGATCCGTCTCCAGGGGCATACGGATGATGCGACGCTCCTGGGCCTTTCCCGGTGCGTGGCGCCGGAGCTGCCGCCGATCACGGAATTTGCCAGCAACCGCGCCGGTGACGGCCTGTTGCAACCGGTTTTCTATGATCCGCTGGTGCTGGGTTGTCGCCTTGCAGGGGATGGCGTCAGCCTGGAACCCCTGGGGACTCCCGAGCATTGGGCGTCGGCGTGGAGTGTCTCAACGCCCTTCGGGGAATTGAAGATAACGGTAGAGCGTCAGGCCGGCCAGGTGCGAATGGTATTCGGCGCCACCAAACGATTCCCCGTGACGGTTCGTTGGGCGGGGAAGACGATCCGCACCACCAGTAAGGGAAATGCGGTATTTATCGTATGAAAAAAGACCCTACCGGTAACAATCAGGCTGCTGTGTCGCAGATGAAACGCCTGGGTGTGAACTTCTCGACAGCCCGTGAACTGATCGGACTGTTGGATTCCCGGAAGCCTGCGCTCCGGTTTTCGGCCGGAACTTCCGCGCAATGGCGGACCTGGCGGAAACAGTTCCTTGCCAGGGTCAACGAGGCGCTTGGTCCCGACCTCCCCAAAGTCGCTCCCCGGCCACGGGTGGTCGAAAAAATCGATGCGGGTGATCATTGGCGTTACCAGTTGGTATATCGCACGACGGCAAGGATGTCGGCGCCCGGCTATCTGCTGGTCCCCAAATCGCATGCAGGGTCTGGCGCCAGGTTGCCCGCCGTTTTGACTATTCACGGTCATGGCCATGGCGGATGCGATCTGGTGGGGCTGTCACCGGAGGAGAAGACCGGCGGTAATGTCCACCACAATTACGCCTTGAGTGTGGTCCGACGCGGGATGGTGGCCTTCGCCCCCGAGTTGCGTGGGTTTGGTCAACGGGCGGTTGATGAGGATCAGCTCGGGCGGATCATCCGCGAACGGGGTGATCCCGAGGCAAAGTATTTCAGGCGCGACCTGTGCAACGTACAGGACCTGAAAGCCAACCTGCTTGGCTATACTTTCATGCGTCTGCAATTGCACGATCTGTCCGTGGCGCTGGACGTGTTGCAGGCCCGGCCGGAAGTCAACCCGGCCCGGATTGGCGCCTGCGGACTGTCGACCGGCGGCATGATGACGCTTTTCCTGACCGCCCTGGATCCGCGGATCAAGACGGCGACAATCAGTGGAACCTTGACCTCATACCGGTCCTATGCATTCCAGATCGAGACCACCTGTGGCAGTCAGTTGCCGCACGGAATTTTGCAATGGGGTGACCTGGCGGATGTCGGGTGTCTGATTGCGCCGCGGCCCGTGTGTTTTGAGAGCGGGGCGGAAGATTTCGGCTTTCTGCCCGGGGTGGCAAAAAAGGAATTCCGCCGGGTAAAACGCTGTTTTCAAGTTGCCGGTGTACCGGATCGGGCGGTGTTCGACGCGTTCAGCGGCGGTCACGAATGGCATGGTGAGGTCGGCCTGCCCATGATGGAATCCTGGCTGAAACGTTGATCGCATTGCCGGTGTGGGGATCAAACGCCAGGATGTGTAGGGACGGTTGGCCTTCAAGTCGTTCAGGATGTCGGGTAAGGCGGTAGCGGATAGTTTCCGTACCGCTTGAATGCATCGTGTTGCCGCTGGGCCTGGGCGGCCGTCAGGTTGACGGATTCCGGTTGCTGGTATGCCTTGACCATGAAGCCGCCGCCGAAATTCCCCAGGTGCCAGACCTGGCGATGCGCTTCATCCTCGATGGCGTCGAGGTCGCCGGAACCGATGGTGGTCTGGATGTCCACGGGGTTCCAGAAACAGATCTTCCCCCCGTAATGTTTGCCCAGCCACTCGATTCCCATCAAGGCCGGCTGATCAAGTTGCAGGATATCACACCCGGCCTCGATAAACATGTCCATATATGGACGGACCTGGCCGCAACAGTGATGGATGAAATGCATGCCGTACGAATGGAGCAGGTCGATCGTTTGCTTGTATCGCGGGAAATACAATTCACGGAAAGTCGCCGGGCTGACCAGTGGACGGTCATTGGTGCCCATATCATCCCAAGTGATGACGCCGTCCATTCCGGCGGCGGCATAGTGTTGTATGATCGTGGTGCGGATGTCGATAAGCCGGTCAAGTAAACGGGCCAGATTGTCCGGTTCCAGGGCATGGTCCATGAACCAGTTTTCCATACCGCGCAGATCGCTGGGCAGCAGCATCAGGCTGGGGATGTGGCCGTAGACGTATTTGCCGGCGGCATGTCCCTGGTCGACCCCTGCCTGGAGGTTTGCCCACCGCCAGTCTGCGTTGAAGTCGGGGAAGCGGTAGGTGTCCAGCAGATGCCAGCCTTCGCCCAGGGGAAAACCGACGGCCTCGCCAACCTGTGTGCCCAGGGTACGCCGGCGTATGCCCCACTCGGTGACCCATTCCGTTTGTCCCGGTTTCGGGGTGAACCGGGGGTCGGACGCATAGCCTGCACCGGCGAAATCCGTCTCCGGCCAGATCCGGCCCTGGATCGGATCGGTATGGAAATGCCACCCGATCCGCGGCGGATCCCGGAACTCGATGCAGCGTTTGACAATCTCACGGGACGTCATGTCCGGTTCCCTGAGTCTGGAGAATAGAACGAACGAAATCAGGTTTATGAGTACATGTTGGTTCGTATTTTGTCAAATAGGGTAATCCTCTTTCATTATTTCCGTCTTTGTACGATCTCGGTTTGCTACGGAATGATGGCGCCAGCGAGATAGAGTGGGGCATGCAGGAGGCCCCGGTCGAGCTGGTTGGCGCCCAGACCGGAGAAGAGGATGGCCTTTTCCGGTTTGTGAGCGCTCCGGTAAGTCTGCATGCTCTTTGCCTTGGTGTTCAGGCCGGCTTTGACCTCGATGGGAATGATCCGGTCGTCGCTGGACAGCAGAAACTCGATTTCCGCGGTCGTTCCCCGCCAGGTAAAGAGAGGCCCTCGCCCGGCGCAAAGCAACTCATTCAGGACCGCGTTCTCCGCCATGAACCCCTTGAATTGTCCGAAATCGTAGCGATGGATCACGGCGGGATCCAGGTGAAGCATGGCCCCCAGCAACCCGGTGTCACCGAGGTACAGCATGAACGCGTTCGGTTCCGCACAGGCCGCCAAAGGCTGTTGGATGGTGCGACAAATGGGAACACGATGGATCAGCCCGGCGCGGACCAGCCACTCGATTGGTCCCTCCAGAACATCGTAGGTGGAGCGTCCGGACACGACATCCTTGAAGAGAAACTTCCGCACGCCCGTCGTCTCCCGCGCCAGTTGCGCAGGGATGCTGTTCAGGACCGCGGCAATACGCACGGCCTTGAGCGAACCGGCATGTTTGGCGATGTCGTCCAGGTAGGAATCGATGAGTTCACGCTGGATGGAGCGGACCGCTTGGAAAGCGGCGACCCGCGTATCCCGCAACGTGGCGTAGCGCTGTACCGGTTCAGGCATGCCCCCGGTAATGAGGTATTCTTTGAACAGCCCGAACGCTTTGGCGTGAATCGCCGGTGAGAGTTCGGTCATCGCGACCGCGGCCGTAGACAAGGCATCCCGCAAGGCCTTTTCACCCAGGGCCTCAATAAACTCGAAAAACGACATGGGCCGGAGCCACTCCCGTTGCACTTTACCCACCGGGAAGTTTTGTTCCGAAAGGCCGAGTCCAAGTAGCGATCCGGACGCGCAGATCCATGCGGTCGGGTACGTCTCGCAGAAGTACTTCAACGTGGTTAGTGCCTCGGGGCAGAGCTGGACTTCATCGAACACCACCAGGGTGCGATCCAAGGAAATATCCCGGTTCAGATAGACGCTGAGATCGGTCAAAATGCGCTTGGGTTGGAGGTCCGGCGCGAACAGTCCGCGCAAGGTCTTGTCCTCGGCAAAATCCAGAAACACACAGTCCGCGAATTCCGTTCGCCCAAACTCGCGGAGAATCCATGTCTTGCCCACTTGGCGCACCCCTTGCACCAGGAGTGGCTTGCGCTCAGGCGCCTGTTTCCAAGCGATCAGCGTCTTCCAAAATGCCCGTTTCATGGCACTAACGTATCAGATAAAAGAATGATGTCAACTAATATTCGATCGAATAATAGCATCATAATGCCTTTATCAAATTGTATTTAGGTCTTTTTCTTAACAAAATATGCCTGTAAATCTGTGGACTTTGCCGAAGGCAAAGTCCACAGACATGCTGGGAGAGGCTCGCTTCCCGGCAATAGCTCGCCGTGGTAACAGACTCTGCCGCAGGCCGGATACGGGAACTGGATCACCTCAGTGCGGCTCCCCGGGCCAGCCACTCGTGGGTGGCTTTTTCGTCATCGCCGGCATGCACGAAAATGAAGCGGGTGCCTGCCGGGGCACGGGTGACCAGTTGTTCGATCGCTTCGTCCGACATCCAGGCCAGGCAATGAACCGGCGCGTCAGGTCCCGCGAAGTGGTCCAGGATCGGCAGATAGCCATGCTTGGACTGGACCCGGTTGAAGGCGTAGAAGTTGGGAATCTTGTTGAAACCCGGAAACTGGTGTTCGGCGTCGGCACAGCAGTGCATGCCGAGGCTGCCGAAGGTTTCGGACAGGTCCTTGAGTTCCGGCAGGCAGAATGTCTCGAACATCTCCGGGCTCATGATGCCTGCTTCATCATTGGAAACCCAGGGGCCCAGATGGGGTGGCACCCAATTGCCGGGACAGTGGCAGGGGCTCATCGTGGGGAATTCCTTGCGCAACGCGATCAGGAAGGTTTTCAACAGGAGGGCGCATTTGGCGCTCAGGCGCTTGACCGCGTCCGGTTCTGTAACCATGGCGCACAGCAGATCGTTCTTGTCCCATATCTGGGCGGCGATATCGAATCCGGTCTGCATGTCGCACGGACCAAGGTCCACATCCTTGCCCAGTTCCCGTTGAACCGCGCGGCCCAGTTCGAAAACACGATACAGGCATTCCGTCTTCCAGATGTCGGGAACCTCAAGTTTATCCGCCTCGGCCGCGCAGGTCACCAGGGGGATGGCGCAGGGCATGTCCTCCGGCGGAATATGGACCTTGCACCCGAATGACTGGGCGAAAATCTGGGTTCCCGTGGAAAGCTTGGCGAGCGGCACAAGATCGTCGTGGAACCGCTCAAGCGAGTCAACCCTGCGGCGGTATTCGTCGGCCACCCAGGGGACCCATTTTTGTATGGGTTCTCGGGACAGGGTGTAATCGCCCACCTGGGTCAGTGAAACGGGTGCCGGTTGGTGCATGAAGGCATGCCGTCGCGCGGTTCCGGCAAAGATGTCGCGGATGTGTTGCTGGTTGCGTTCGATAAGCGGGTTCATACTTCCAGTCCTTTCCTGGGGGGGAAATTGGCAGAGGGCACCATGTCGAAAGTCGACAAAGCGGTTCGACGAAGCGTAGACGACAACGCGTGGGACGAAGTGAGGGGACTAGGTGTCATCGCTAACCGCCTTGGAGAGTGCTCTGAGCATGGCTGCAATTCGTCTGAGCAGCTCGCGCCCATCCTCCACGGGGGATGGGTCTGACAAGCAGGAATCGGTAGTAGTCAGATCCACCAGTGTCGCGGACTGCACAGTTGCCCTGTCGGCGATGCCCAGGAACTTGACTTGGTCTGTCCCTGAGAAGCGGCCATTACCCTCCACCGTATTCAGAACGATCGACGTTGTTGACTTGTCCAGTTTGGATAACAGATCCGAACTGCAAATGAACTGCGATGACATGCGCTCCACCCAGGAGATCAGCTGAAGCTCTGTCTGGTACACGTCCAAGTCCTCGTGACTGAACAAGTTGCCCCCTTTTGTGCGATAAGGGGCATGATCTTCGCGCACCCTGTCGGCGGTTGTCTCCCGCATGCGGACAAGCATGCTCACGATCTCCGCCAGTAGGCTCTTTCCTGGACATATGTCGGTGCCCGTCATCAGGGCTCTCGCGACGAAGATATCCAGGCAGGCGGCACACTCCAGCGCGGATCCGCTGGCGTTTCCCAGGTACACGATTCTCTCCTTCGGAGCCCAAGAACTGCTGGCGTGGGCAATATTCAAGAGGATGCTCTCGGCACCACGATCAAGGTGATCGCACGCCGCAACGCGCCGGGGCAGCTCGTCCAAGAGCGTCCTGCGCATGGATGCGAACTGCATGCCTTTCTGGTAGACTTTCAGTTTTTCATGGCCAAAGTGCTCTGCCATACCTGCCACTCCCATCCGTGCGACACCACACTTCGTCGCTTTCTTCGTCCCATACTTTGTCGTCAACGCTTCGTCGCAAGACTTCGTCGAGGCTACTCATGGCCAGTCATGTCTCCACTGACAGTAACCTGTGGGCTGGTCAATACCGGCACCGTTCCTTGACTGCCTGGGCGTAGTGCAGCAGGTTGTCCTTGGGCGCATGGAAAAAATGGTCGCTGGGCATCATGATGTAACCGCCGCCGGCGCCGTATCCCTTGAAACAGCGCTCGACCTCGGCATAAATCCGGTCGCGCGTTCCCTTTTCCAGGATTTCCGACTGGTTCAGGCCGCCCATCAGTTTGACTTTGGAACCGAGTGACTGTTTGATGACCGCCTCGTCCTGATTATCCCGGATATCGCCGCCACAGCCGGGAGGGGATAGTGTCTCGCTGAAATCGCAATCGTTCTTCGGAATCAAGTCGAGCAATTTCATCATGCCGCCGCAGGTGTGGTAGGAGATGGCGATGCCGGGATCGATCGCGTGAATCAGGGCATGTTGGCGCCGGTCATACGGGATGCAGAATTCCTCGAACATGGCGGGTGAAATGACGTTGTTCGAGGCTGCGCCACCTCCGGTCTCGATCATGGCGAAGACCCCCTTAAGCGGGACCAGGTTCTTTTGGTGGAACTCCATCTTCTTGCGCAAGAGGATCTCCAGAAACTCGTGGGTCCAGGTCGGATCGTCGAAGGCGCGGTAGATCATGTGTTCGGTGCCATAGAAGCAACAGGCATCCTGCCAGGGGGATCCTTGCGGGCCGTTGGTGAAGCTGCGCATGATCCCGTGGTCGCCCAGACGACGCTTTAGCGCCAGTACGGCATCCACGTCCAGCTCCGGAACCGGCCAGTACTTGTCGATCAGGCGGATATCATCGGGTTGTTTGAACAGGTGTTCGGTGGTTGAGGTTGTATAGGCGGAACGCATGGCCTTGCCGGTCAGGGTCCCATCGGGCGTGACGAGCCGGGTTTCGATGGCGGTCATGCCGTCGCCGGCCGGTTGTTCGATGCCGGTCTGCCGCCAGCCGGAGTTTTCCGGATATCGAACGCATGACCAGGGGTAAATCACGGCATCAAGCCCCACGGCGACGAAAGCCTCAAGGTCGTCCGCAACGTCCATGATGTTCCGGTAATGGTAGGGTTGCCACTGGTGGATCGTGGCCGGTACGCGGTCGGGGATACCGCCGCGGATCACCATTTCAAGCCGTTGTTTGGGTGTCATCGTCTGCATGGAGGGTTCTCTTTATGGCGTGGGGTGGTGTGCGCTGTCGAGCATTTGTTCTGCCGGGATGAGCAGTCCGGTGGCAAGCATGTCCAGGGTTTCAGGTGTGGCGGCCGGGTCCGGAATGGTCAGCCAGAAATGGGCTTGCTGGAATCCCTCGTCGATGAAGGGGGCAGGGGAATCTTCCGGATGGGGAACCGGGTTGTGATAGGCGTGGGGTACACAGCGCAGCAGGGTAAGCCGCAACCGGTCCGGCGTGGCGTCGTAGGCGGTTGCGCCGTCACTGACCACCTGCAACCGGCGGTCACTGTCGGTGAGGGTCAGCCAGTCGCCCCAGAACCACTCGTTGCCGTCCAGCGGACGGTCCACAACTGCGCCCGGTGTGCGTACCCGGAACTCGGGTCGGTTCATGCGGAGCGGCAACTCGAGTTTCAATGCCTGCCGGCGATCCTGCCAGTTGATGGATAAAACCAGTTCCACGGCGCCCAGGGCATGCCATTCGATCACATCGAGAATGATGCTTGAATGACCCCAGGAAAACCACCGGCGTTGACGCCGGAAGATGGGGCCATCGTCCATCCGCTTGTCCTGCGTCACGGTGGCGAACCCAAGTTCCTTGTCCCATCGGTCGACGTCGTGACCCCAGGTGTCGGCGTGGTCATCGACCGCCACGAGTCGCAGGGAGTTTGCAATCGTCGTCAGGGTGGGGGGGACGGGTGGGGGGGAAGGAACGGCCGAGATTGTGCCGTGTGCAAGATGGAACCAGCGGATACCCCTGGCCGGAAGTTCGACGGTGGTGACCAGTTTTCGCCAATCCTTGAGGAAAGGTCCCAACCCCGATTCCGCAGCCGTCCATTGGAGGGGGATGATTGCGCCATCCGGGGATGCCAGATGGGTAATAGACGAATCGCCATGGGGCGAAACAAAAGTGTCGACTTGCGCCCGTGCAGTCCGTAACCACGGGAGGGGGTTGGCCAGGAACAGGACTCCTTCCGGCGCGCTGCGGGTGTCGGTACGACGTGCCAGGGAATGGACTGCGGCAACGGTTTGCCGGTGTGCGGACTGGCGAACCGCGCCCAGGTCATCCCGGGCATCGTCATAGGCGGGTGCGACACTGCTGCCCGGCAATATGTCGTGGAACTGGTTGAAGCACAGGGTCCACCAGGCATCGTGGAGCGAGGAAGGCGGTAAGCGCGGCGTCGCGGGAGCTCCGCCCTCCAGGGGGACAGCGGGTGCCGGCTTCATGCCTTGAGAGATGTGTGCTGTTGTATCCTCCATGGATAAAAGGTTTCCGGCAACGAGCAGTTCCCGTTCGGCCTGGCGATGCAGGCGCTTGAAACGGGTGTTGGTGGCGTAACAACCGCGGGCGTGATGGAGGATCTCGCCACGTACCACCGGCACATCAGCGAACCCCGGTTGCTGTTCGATGCTGGCAAAGAAGTCCGCCAGTGTCGAAAATCGCAGTTCGGGCAGGTCCGGGTTGCCGGTCTGGTTCAGGTCGAGGAGATGTTGAACCTGCACGCGGGTCGGTCCACCGCCATGGTTGCCGATGCCGACAAACCAGGTTCCGACCGGCATGGCCGGGACCAGGCATGAACGCCAGCGTTCGCGCAAGTCCTTTTCCATCTGGTCGGCGGTGCAGCCCGGTCCCTGGCCATAACCGAAGGCGAGCCGCCAGGCGAGTACCCGGGCGCCGTCGGGCGCTTCCCACCAGAACAGGTTCGGGAGGTCGGGGCGCTCGTGAGGGCCGGGGCGTTGGAAGACGTAGTAACGCAGGCCGGCCCCGGCAAGGATTGACGGCAATCCGGCCGAGTGGCCGAAACTGTCCACGCAATAGCCTACGCGTGCCGTCACACCCAGATGCTCCTTAAACCAGTGCTGCGCCAGTTGACCCTGCATCCGCAGGCTGAGTTCACTTGGATGCAGCGTGTCGGCCTGCACCACCCAGCCGCCAACCACTTCCCATCGCCCGGATTCGATAAATTGCCGGATCTCGCGAAACAACCGTGGATCGGTTGCCTGTACCCAGCGGTAGAAGGCGGCGGATGAGCAGGTGTAGCGCAAGGTGGGGAACTCGTGCAGACGGTCAACGGCGCTTTGCAAGGTGGTCAGCACCTCGGCAAATCCGTCCCGCCAGGTCCAGAGCCAGACCGGATCGAGGTGCGCCTGTGAAATAAGGTGCATGACCGGCCGGGTGATGGTTGACGTGGTGTTCATGCCGGTTTCTCTCCTGCGGGTTAGGTGATTATCCACGAAGTGTTCACAATGGGTCGGTACCTTTCAACGCGGGAATGTCTTCCAGGTAGACCCCGTCGGCTTTAAGGGTTGATTGAAGCCTTGGGATGTCTATTTGAGCCATGGTGGTATGGGTGTTTAAGGCGAGTGCGGCGGCGGTACCGACCCCCTGTCCCATGGCGATACAGTGGGTCTGGATACGCACCGAGGCCTGTCCCTCGTGGGTGGCGGAAGCGCAACGTCCGGCCACCGCCAGGTTGGGGATATGGGCATTCAGGCACATGCCCAGCGGGATGTGATAGCTGTCGCCAGCCGGCGGCATCGCGTCGGGTTTCTGATCGGACCATGTGGTATGACCGCTACCTTTGGGATCATGGATGTCCACCATCCAGAAACCGTGTCCGATGGCATCGGGCTGCTTGACGGCTCCGACCACCATGTCGGCCCGGAGGGTTTTCAGGCCGGGGATGCGGCGGGATTCACGGATGCCCAGGTAGAAACCCATCTGTTCGATCTCGGCATTTTCGAAGCCGGGCATCTCCTGGCGCCAGCGTTCGACGTAACGGGTGGCCTGGCGTCGTGCCTGTGCGGAAAGCCGGGTCAATTCCTCCTCGTCGAGGGGGTTGCCGGCCACCGGGCACATATTGTAGGAGACCGTGTGCGAGCGGGGGTATCGCAGGTAGGATTCCGCGGCAAGGTCCATAAACGGGGGGAATTCCCCCCGGGCGCGCAATTCCTTCATCATGGAGAAGACCCGGGCGGCGTCCCCCGGGTGGGCCTTTACGCGGTCGGGATCCAGACCGCACAACCGGAACATCATGGTCATTCCCTGCACCCGGCCGTCGCTGGCCCGGCCAAACTCGAAGGGGACGCCGGCGTTGGCAGCGATATCGCCGTCGCCGGTGGCATCGATGAAGATTTGGCCGGTCACTGCTTTGCGTCCGATCTTGGTATCGGTGAGGACCGCCTGCATACGGCCGTCCTTGACGATCGACTCGACGGCCGCGAGATGACAGAGGGTCCGGACACCGGTGTCTTCGAGGAGTTGGTGGAGCACGACCCGCAGTGCGCCGGGTTCGAACTCGTGGGTTTCCGGGCGGGCCGGGTAATCGGCATAGCGTTCCATGGCCGGGCCGGCGCGATCGATGATTTCCTGGACCAGGCCGTGGATGACCTGTCGGGTGCGATCGCTGGTATGCCAGATATTGACCAGGGCATTGGTGGCCTGGCCCCCGACGCTGGGCCAGCGTTCGATGAGTACCACCCGTGCCCCATGCCGGGCGGCGCTGACGGCCGCCGCGATTCCGGCGGGACCGCCGCCGCAGACCACCACATCGGCTTCAGCGAGGATCGGAACTTCACGGGATGGAATACGAATGTTCATCATAATCCCCAATCACACACATGGTACCAGCGGACTCTAAAACCCGGACAGGACAATAACCAGTTATTTTGACGTGGACATAAGTTGGAGCCGGCCAGACCCGGGCAGTATCCCGCATGAAGCTGGAGGTGGGGCGATGTTAAGAGGGAAGTGGTAGAAGCGGAGGGACTCGAACCCTCGACCCGCTGATTAAGAGTCAGCTGCTCTACCAACTGAGCTACGCTTCCGTTTTGAAGATCAATCGATTCCGGGTTGGTTGGCCGGACCTTGTGCGGTTGGAGCGAGCGATGGGAGTTGAACCCACGACGGCCACCTTGGCAAGGTGGAGCTCTACCACTGAGCTACGCTCGCATGACCGAACGGGACATACCTTACATGGGGGATGTTTCCCCCTGCAATACTTTTTTGAGGGCTTTGGTCTGGTTGGCTGGTCTGGTAGGCAAGCCGTGTGATGAACCGGCGGGCATCCATTTCGGGGCAACGGCTTCGCACAGAAGCTTCGCCGCGGCAAGCCCGGGTTTACCTCGCGGTCCGGGCGAGTACGCCGGCACCGCGATGGAATATGGAAAAGAGTTTAAAGGCGTGCGTGGCGCATGGAGGGCTGTCGCCGCCGTCTGGTCCGGAGCGTTTGTATTTGTGCAGTATACCGGTAGATGATTTTGCCTGCACCAAAACGATGTGCCCGTGGCTTTCCGGCTTGTCAGCGGATGTTGGACGGCATTACGGTGCATGCGATGAACCGTTGTGCTGCCATGACGATGCTGACCATAACCCTGCTGGGGTCGGGTTGTGTGAACCGGATGTTCTATTATCCGACTGCGGATGTTTACGATGTGCCGTCCCGTCATGGCCTGCCGTATGAGCCGGTCGATTTCTTCAGCCGGGACGGGACCCGGCTGACGGGATGGTTTCTCCCTGCCACGGGCGAACCCCGCGGAACGGTGGTCCATTATCATGGCAATGCCCAGAACCTGACGGCGCATTTTGCGTTCGTGTCCTGGTTGCCGCGGGAAGGGTTCAACGTGTTCGTGTTCGATTACCGCGGGTATGGCCGGTCGGAAGGTGTGCCGGACCGCCGCGGGGTGCATGAGGACGGACTGGCGGCGCTTGACTACGTGATGAAGCGTCCGGACGTCCATCCGGAGCGGGTCGTGGTGCTGGGGCAGAGCCTCGGCGGGGCGGTGGCCGTGGCGGCCCTGGCCAGCCGGTCCGAACGGCCGGTCAAGGCGGTGGTTATCGATTCATCATTTTATTCCTACCAGCGGATTGTGCGGGATAAGATCCGGGGCATACCGGTCCTGTCGTGGTTCCGCTGGCCGTTGTCGTGGCTGGTTGTCAGCAACCGGCGCAGTCCGGGGCCGGTGATCCACCACCTGGCTCCGATTCCACTTCTGGTGATCCACGGGACGGATGATGAAGTGATTCCTCCTGCGCACGGGAGAAAGCTGTTCGAGGCTGCGGGTGAGCCGAAGACGCTGGTCATGGTTCCCGGCGGCCGGCATACGGATGCCCTGGTACACCCGGATCCCCGTTACCGGAAGCAGGTGGTCGATTTCTTCATGCGGGCATTGAACGGCCGGCGGTAGTTCGGTCGGTTGCCGGTTTTTCCGGTTTATTGACGGAGCCTTGGAACAGGGATTTTATATCATCGATGATCAGGTAGAGGGACGGGACCAGAACCAGGGTGATCATGGTGGCGAACAGCAACCCGTATCCCAGCGAGATGGCCATGGGAATCAGGAAGCGGGCCTGGCGTGAGGTCTCGAAGATCATCGGGGCGAGTCCGCCGAATGTGGTCAGCGTGGTGAGGAGGATCGGGCGGAAACGGGTAACGCCGGCCTTGATCACCGCTTCCCGGGTGGTGGCGCATTCCCGGTGATGCCCGTTGATGAAGTCCACCAGGACCAGGGCATCGTTGATTACGACCCCGGATAAGGCGACGATCCCGATGATGCCGATCATGCTGAGACTGTAGCCCATGATCATGTGTCCCAGCACGGCGCCGACCAGCCCGAAGGGGATACTCATCATGACAATCAATGGCTGGACATAACTGCGGAACGGCACTGCGAGCAGGGCATAGATGGCAATCAGTACCAGTGGGATGGTGATGCCGAGGCTGCCCATGCTCTTCCGGTCCTCCGCCTGGCGTCCTTCGTAGCTGCAGGTAAGTCCGGGATACTGGCGAAGGAGATGGGGCAGGGTGGTGGCGTCGAGTTCGGCGGTTACCTGGCCGGTTTCGGAACGGGGGCGGACATCGGCGGTGACGGTCATGGTACGCCGGCCGTTGCGGTGGGCAATGGTGGTGAAGGCGCGTCCCCGTGACACGTTTACCACTTCCCCGAGGGGGACTTCCCCCCCGCCGGGAATGCGCAGGAGCATGGCTTTGAGTGAACTCTCGCTCATTCGTTCGGATTCGGGGAGCCGCAGCCGGAGCTTGACCTCGTGGCGGCCCCGTTGCTGGCGGAGCACTTCGACCCCTTCATAGGCGTTGCGAACCTGGCGGGCGATTTCCTGGGCGGTGAGGCCAAGGCTTTGGCCTTCCGGGCGGACGGTAAAACTGAGCTGTTCCTTGCCCCGTTGGAATCCGTTGTCGATATCGGATACCCGTGAGAAGGATTCCAACTCGCCGGCCAGGGTGGCGGCTGCCTGTTCGAGGACCCGGACCCGGTGATGCGATAGCTCGATGGTCAGGGCCGAACCGCCTCCCGGTCCACCCCGGTCAGATTCGAAGCGGACGGACTCAACGCCCTTCAGGGTTCCGGTTGCCTGCCGCCAGCTTTCCGTAAATCCGGCGGTTCCGCCGACCTGTTCCCGGATCTTCTTATCGGCCAGGTAGACCCGAACATTTAATTCATGGGTGCCTGAACTTCCAATGTTCGCGAAAATGCCTTCAATCACTGCGGGGTACCCCGATTCGTCTGCTGCGGTACGGGCGGACTGGACCAGTCGATCGGCGATGGCGGCTGTTCGTTCGATGGGGGACCCGTAGGGGAGGACGGCGGACACATAGGCAAAGTCGCTTTCCACGCGTGGAAAGGTCTCGAATCCAAGGCGTCCGCTTTTGATGTATCCGATGGTCAGGGCCAGGATGCCGATGGCCAGGGACACGACGAGATAACGGTGGGAGAGGCAACGGTCCAGGAAGGGCGCATAGCGGGTGCGGACCCAGCGGAGGAAGGCATCGCTGAAACGGCGCTGGAAACCGTGCAGCCAGGCGGCTGATCCCTGTCGTACCTGACGGCCCTGGTGGGCCAGATGGGCGGGGAGCACGTAGATGGATTCGATCCAGGAGAGTGTGAAGACGATGATAACGATGATTGGCAGCATGCCCATGACCCGGCCCATCATGCCCGGCAGCACCATGATGGGCAGGAATGCCACCATGTTGGTCAGGATGCTGAAGGCAACGGGGCTGGAGACTTCGCGGGTTCCGAGAATGGCTGCTTGCATGAACGGGAGCCCGTCCTGATGGTGGCGGTAGACGTTTTCGCCGACCACGATGGCATCATCCACGACAATGCCGAGGGCGAGGAGGTAGGCGAAGAGTGTGATCATGTTCAGTGAAAGGCCGACAGCCGGCAGGAAGAGGAGTGATCCCAGGAATGAGACCGGGATGCCCATCATGACCCAGAAGGCCAGGCGAAGTTCCAGGAAGAGGCCCAGGAGCAACAGTACCAGTCCAAGGCCGAGCAGGCCGTTGCGGATCAGCAGGTTGGCGCGCTGGAGGTAGATATCGGCCCAGTTCTGGCGGATCGAGCAGTGGATTCCGTCCGGCAGTTCGGCACGGATGATTTCGAGCCGCTGTTCGACTGCTTTTGCCACCTGTTGCGGGGTCTGTTTGCCCACGCGGGCAATGTCCAGCAGGACGGCCGGCATACCGTTGTAGGTGGCATAGCGCTTGGCATCCTCAAGCCCATCCCGGATGACGGCGATGTCTTCCAGGCGGACCAGAGTACCGTCGGTTCCGGTCACGATCGGAAGACCGGAAAACTCATGCCCGCGGTCGCGCCGTTCGGTCATGCGGAGCAGGATTTCGCCGGTGTCGGCGTCGATGCCGCCCCCCGGTAATTCTACCGCTGCGGCACGGATGCGGGAGGCGACATCCAGCAGGGTGAGTCCATGCCGTCGGAGTTGTTCCTGGGGGATTTCCACCTGGATCTCGGATGAGCGGCTGCCCTCGATGGTGACCTGGGTGATGTTTTCATCTTCGAGGAACCGTTCCCGGACGCGGTCGGCCATTTCCTTGAGCACCGCGTCCGAAGCCGAACCGTACAGCACGATGGACATGGCGCTGCGCCGGTGGGTGTTGAGGTTGACCTCGGGTCGTTCCGCATCCACGGGCAGGGTGGTGATCCGGTCCACTTCGCTGCGGATGTTCTGGTAGATCGTGATCGGGTCGGCGCCTTCGATCAGGCTGGCGGTGATGGTGCCGCGGCCTTCGGCCGCCGTGGAATTGATTTCCTCGATGCCGTCAAGTCCCAACAGGGATTCCTCGATGGATTGGATGATCCCGCGTTCCACTTCTTCGGGACTTGCTCCGGGATAAGCCACGGAAACCGAGACAAGGTCTTCCTGGATGTCTGGAAACACCTCCTGGGTAATGGACTTGAGTGATAGCAGGCCGCCGACGATGCAAACCAACATCAGCAGGTTGGCGGCCACCGGGTTGCGAGCCATCCAGGCAATCGGGCCTTCTTTGAATGTGGTATCGCCGGTCATGGTGTATTCCCGTCTGAAGCGGGAGGTGAATGGTCCGGATCGGCGGCTGGTGCAGGTTCCCCCTCCGCCATCAGTTGCATTCCCGTGACCGGGGTTTCGAGCAGGGATTGGATCACCCGGTCCCCGGGCTGCAGGCAGGCGGGGAGCACGACTTCCCGGTCATCACTCCATACCGGATTAACCGTTCGGATTTGAAGGCGCCGGTTGGCATCCAGGACCCAGATGGCGGAGCCTTCATGGAACAGGGCACGGGGAAGCACGAGTACGTTATCCACGGTCTGCCCCAGCAGGCGGATGCGCACGTAGGAGTCGAGCAGCAGGAGGGGGGACGTTCCATCCGGCGACCGGCGTTGGGTGTCGAACGGATGCGGAACGGAGATCAGGATTTGTGCCAGGCGTCCCTTGGTCTCGAGATTGGGCAGGATGCGGAACAGGGAACCCGTGATGGAGTGGTTATCTTGAAGGGTGATGATGGCGGTTGATCCAGGCGCTGCAGGAGTCTGGGCTGTGAGCCATTTCAGGTCGGCCACCCGCACGGCGGCCCGGATCCAGTATTCGTCGGTGCAAGCCAGGCGCGCCAGGATGGTGCTGGGGGATGCCTGGTCGCCCGGATTGGCGTCGGCGGATATGACCACGGCATCGAAGGGGGCGGTCAGGACCGTCCGTTCGAGGGCGAGTGCCGCGATGTTCCGGGCCGCCTGTGCTGCGGCCACGGCGGCTTGCTTCTGCTGCAACTGGGGTTGACGCAGGGCCAGTTCGTGGTCCAGTTGATCGCGTGCGGCATCTTGATTGACGAGA
>Ga0156641_1168_pt1 | contig 25682 bp, 19 predicted proteins | sample RifOxyC3_FD_110715 | JGI IMG/M metagenome (GOLD analysis project Ga0156641, IMG submission 110715) | Lentisphaerae bacterium RIFOXYC12_FULL_60_16 | reverse complement strand
TAGGCCTTCAGTGCAGACCCTGTCCCTCCGCTGGAGTGAGGGTGTGGTTTAGGAAAGCAATCTGCGCTTTGGCTGGAGCTCGAAGACTCGCTAGGCCTGCAGAGCAGACCCTGTTCCTTCGCTTGTGGGTGTTAAAAGGAGCGATTTACCGGTCGGGTTGCAATCCTGCCTGGGTGGACTCGGCCAGCAGGCGGTGTAATTTCACGGCCAGGTCGTCCATGATGATCGGTTTCGGCAGGAGATCATTGATGCCTGCCGAACGGATGGCGTCCTCATCAACGGACTGGTATCCGCTGCACAGGATTACGGGAATGTCCGGTCTAATTTTCCGGATTTCGCCGGTGAATTGTATGCCCGACATGGCTGGCATGGACTGGTCAACGATCACGGCGGCGAACCGGGCGGGTTGCAGGTTGAAGATTTTCAATGCGCCAAACGGCTGGTTGATGGTAACCGGTTCATATCCCAGTGATTTGAGCATGTCCCCGGCCATCTGGAGTATGTCGGCATCGTCGTCCACCACCAGGATACTGCCGGATCCCTGAGGCAATTCGCTTTCGGATTGCGATGCGGTGAGCGCCGCACCTTCCATCAGGGGCAGGATTACATGGAATACGGTTCCTGCGCCGATTTCAGATTCCACGGTGATGGCTCCCTTGAGGCGTTTGATGATTCCCAGCACGACGGCCAACCCCATGCCGGTTCCTTCACCCTTGGGTTTGGTTGTGAAGAACGGTTCGAAAATCCGGTTGAGCAGTTGTTTTTCGATGCCGGTTCCGGTATCGCGAATTGAAATGCGGAGGTAATGTCCGGCGGGAAGGTCCGGGGTGTCGCTCCGGGTGGGATCCTTGATGTGATAATCCGTCAGGCGCATTTCAAGGATGCCGCCCTTGGATTTCATGGCGTGGATGGCATTGGTGCAGAGGTTCATCAGGACCTGGTGGAGGGCCGTTGCGGAGGCCATGACAACATCCTGCTCGGTCTTGATGTTCCGTTCGATCCGGATGTTCTCGGGGAGGGTTGTCTGGTGAAGGTTGAGGACTTCCTTGACAATGGGGATAACACAGGTCGGCTGGACCGGTTCATCATCGCCTTCCCCTTTGCGGCTGAACGTAAGGATCTGCATGACCAGATCCTTGGCGCGGTGGGCGGCCCGTTCGATGTTGCCGGCGAACTGGCACAGGTCATCGGAACCTTTGGCCAGCCGGGAAACGAGGGCCGCATATCCGATGATGGGTGTCAGGATGTTGTTGAAATCATGGGCGATTCCGCCTGCCATGGATCCGATGGCTTCCATTTTTTCCGCTTGCAACAGCTGTTTTTCGCGCTTTTGCAGTTCCTGTTCGGTGTGGCGCCGATCGGAGAGATCCTGAACCTGGGCAAAGAATCCGCGCGGGTGGAACGTCTTGTCGTTACCCATGTTATGGATCAGGACGTCCAGGTAGGCGGTACCGCTCCGGGTGGTGATGAAGAGGGAGCGGCTCAATACGTCGCTGAAATCGATGACGGATTCGTACCGGACATTCTCGCCGGCGTTCAACTTGGCCTGGATATCCGGCGGGATAAACGGGTTGTCGAAAAGATTGAAACGGGTGAATTCCGTCATGTCGGGAATGCCGAAGATCTTGAGACAGGCGCGGTTGACATCCATGAGATTGCGCTGGTTGTCGTAGATGGCGATGCCGATCGGGGAATCCTGGAAGAATTTCCGGAACCGCTGTTCGCTTTCCGTCAGGCGTTGTTCGGCGCGTTTCTGTTCCGTCACATCGAGTACCGTCAGGACGATCACGGGTGTTGAGCCGGTTTGCAGGGTACGGGCATGAACCAGAACCGGGAATCGTTCCCCGTTACGGTCTTCGAATTCCTGTTCGACGGAAAGATTCCCGGATGCCAGGACCCGGTCCATGAAGGTCCGGAAGATGCGGGTGGCATATTTATTTTGTCGTTGTTTGACGTAATCATCGGTGAGGACCACGAGGTCGCTGCGATTGTAGCCGAACCCGTTGGCGGGGCCTTCACCGGCCTCGATGTTGGCCAGAGTCAGCTTCATTAATTCTTCACGGGAATATTTCAGGCGTTCACAGGCGGCATCGTTGACGTCCAGGAAAGGGCCGGGCATCCCGTCGGGTCCGGGGCTAAACACAAGCACGAGGTCGCGGGTGGTGGTAAACAGGGTCTGGTACCAGGTGGATTCGTTACGTTGGGATTCGAGGTCATGTTCCAGGGTGGTGATGGCGGAGCGGAAAGCGGCCAGGTCGGCTTCGCGGGACTGCACGCGCGCTGCCAGATCGCGACGCGCGGCGAGCAGGTAGACCACGACGGCTGTTCCGGCCAACAGGAGCGTGATCAGGATTCCGATGATGATGGGCATGGGTTGGCTTCCAGCGTGATCAGGGTGCGGGTTTGGGGTTCTGTTCGGGGTTGGGGAGATGGCGGGTGTTGACCCCGATGCGCCGGCAATGGCGCCATACGGGGCAACGGTCACACCGGGGATTCCGGGGATAACAGGTGGCCTGGCCATGCGAGACGAGATAGGCATTCCAGTTAATCCAGTAGCGTTTCGGCAGGATCCGACGCAGGGTCATTTCCGTTTCGAAAGGGGACCGGGTGGAGAGAAGCCCCAGCCGGTTGCAGATCCGGTGGACATGTACATCCACGCAGATGGCCGGCTTGTTGAAGGCCACGGCCACCACCAGGTTGGCGACTTTGCGGCCGACTCCGGGTAATTCGCAGAGGGCTTCGACGCTGTCCGGGATGGATCCGTTGAACCGTGTGCGCAACACTCCGGGTAGTTGTTTAAGATGCCGGGCCTTGGTGTGATAGAAGCCAATCGGATAGATCAGCGACTCGATTTCCCGCACGGAAAGTGCCTGGAGATCCTGCGGGGACCGGACCCGTGTAAAGAGGCGTTCCGATACCTGGGCGGTGGTTTCATCGCGGGTCCTGGAACTGAGTATCGTCGTCAGCAGGATCAGGAAGGGATTGGCGGTCCGGATTTTGGTCAATTCGACAATGGGGGTTTTATGGCGGCGGTAAGCCGCCGCCAGTAAACGGTTGATGGTGGCGAAGGTCCCTCCCTGCATCATCGTTTTTCCGCCATTCGGCTGCCGGTTTCGAAGAAGTACCGGAGGGTGTCGTAATCGACATCCGGCGGGATGGAATGATCGGAATGAAGCAGGTATCCACCGCCCATCTCGAGTACGGGAAGGATTTTGCGGGCAAGTTCCGCATCGATTTGATGGCGGTTATTGGTGGCCACGATCCGGATGTCGATGTTGCCGCAAAACGAAATGCGGTCGCCGAATTGCCGGGCGATACGGGGCATGTCCATCCCGGCTTTTACTTCCATGGCCTGGAGGCAGTCCATGCCGGCCCGGACCAGTCCGGGCACCAGGGGCTCCACGAATCCGCAGGAATGCACGATGACTTTCAACCCGCGGGCGTGGGACCAGTCGAACAGGCGTTTATGTCCCGGTAACATGATGGACTCGTACATGGCGGGAGACATGAAGGGTTTCTCCTTGAATCCCATGTCTTCATAAAACCACATGGCGTCCGGTTGACCTTCCTCGTGGAAGAGCACCTCCAGGTGACGTATGGTGAACTCGGCGAAGGTCATGACCATGTCCTGTATCCATTCGGGATCCAGCGCCATACCCATCAGCATGTATTCATGGCCGCAGACCGGATGCATCTGTTCGAAGGGAGCAACGCCTGCCCAGCAGAATGCGCGGTTTTCCTGGGCGGCCAGTTGGCGCTGGGTGCGGTATGACTCGAAGGGGATGCGGCGCCGGTCCACATCCTGGAGGAGGGGCTTGATGGTGGCCAGCCATCCGTCCCGCTCCTGAACGGTGAAGTCGACATGTTCCGGGGTTCCGGATTTGTGTTTCCAGCGGCGCAGCTTGGCGCCGTTGCCATCGAGTGTCAGGAGCGTCTCGTCTGTTTCCTCGATCGTGACCGGTTGGAAATCGAGGTTGGCAACGCCATTCAGCCACCCACCGGACCGATGCGACATGTCGAAATGTTTGGTGAGGTCCTCGTTTTCCGGAAACCGGTTCTCGGCCACGTAGCGCCGTACGGTGTCGCCCCACAGGGAATCCGACCACGGGAGGCGGTCTACGGGTTTCCGGTCCAGCGCATTTAAGAAACGTTCCTGTTGTGTCATCGCATGCATGGCGTCCTGACCTCCTGAAAAGAATCACCTGAGTAAAACAGCGGGTTGTGATGAATACAAGCCTGAAGGAGCCTTTCCGTTGTCCGGATGGTCGGGAGGGTGGCTGCAGGTGAACAGGTTATAGGCGAAGGTGGTGTGATCGATCAATGGGATAAAGGCAGGTCAAGCTGGCATGGCGTATGCTCTTCTATAATCTACAAAAGGCGGACCTTGAATATGAAAACCTATCGAAAATATCATGAATCGAAAGATGCAATCAAGCGGAGTGCCTTGAACCAGTTAAACAGTCTGAACCGCATTGCGGTTTATGGCATGTTATTGCGTGATTGGTCGGATCGGGCCGCCAGAATGGATGGTGGCAGGATGACGGAAACCGGCCGCATGATGGACGCTTAACCGGATGAGATTTGCATTTCGTTGAGGATGGAACCGGCTGCGGCTGCGGGATCGGTTGCCTGGACAATTGGGCGTCCGACCACGAGGAAGTTAGAACCATCACGAACGGCTTGGGCTGGGGTGCCCGTTCGTTTCTGGTCTCCGACCGCACTGCCGGCCGGCCGGATGCCTGGTGTGACCAGTATGGGGGCCGGGCCCAGTTGATGCCGGAACGCGGCCGCTTCCTGGGGTGAGCAGACCAGTCCATTGACGCCGGCGGCAATGGCCATGGATCCCATGGCGAGCGTGTGATGGGAGAGGGGGCGGGTGATGCCCTGTTGATCGAGGTCGGCCTGGTTGAGGCTGGTCAGGGTGGTGACGGCGATGATTTTTGGTGCGTGGGATCCGGACTGTGCGGCGGCCTCGACAGCGGCCTTGAGCATGCCGGATCCGCCGGACGCATGAACGGTGAGCATGCCAACCCCGTGTCGGGCGGCCGCGGAAACGGCGTGGGCCACGGTGTTGGGGATATCGTGCAATTTCAGGTCCAGGAATATTTTGAGATGGCGTTGCTGGAGGGCGTGGAGACAGGCAGGTCCTTCAGCGGTGAACAATTCCAAACCGACTTTGAACCAGCGGATGGCGGGCGGGAGTTTATCGAGTAGCGGGTCGATGGCGCGGGCGTTTGGCAGGTCGAGTGCGACGATCAGCTCGGTGGTTGGTTGCATGCAATGGTCCTTGTGTGGGTAGGTAAACAATGGTACATTGATCGAGTAATACCGTTTACCCAGCGGTGGAATCAATGTGAAAACGGATTTGCTGCAGCGGGTGAGGCGGGTGTTGGGAATCAGGCTCAAAAATATTTTTAAAATAATGATGATGCCTGTTGACATTGTTCAAACCGACTGATAGTTTATTCGGGCTTTTTGCGAAGGGGTAGTTGGTTACGGGTTTGCGATAAGCGGTCGAAAGACTGCGGTGGCAAATCTGGCGAATGCCGGAAGGCAGGAACGCCGCGCTCCTCGCACTCGTTCTTTGACAACCGACGTAGTACATGGAATATCGCTTCGAATCGGAAGCGGTGTGACGTGAGATGGCGCTTGTGTTGGGGTCGAACTAAAATAAATAACGACGATAACACGGACCGGGAGACTGGTCCGTGCATCAGAAGTTGATTACGGAGAGTTTGATTCTGGCTCAGAACGAACGCTGGCAGCGTGGATTAGGCATGCAAGTCGAACGAGAATCGGTCTTATAGCAATATAAGATTGAGGACAGTGGCGAAAGGGTGAGTATCGCGTGGGCAATCTGCCCCTGGGTTCGGGACAACCCGCCGAAAGGCAGGCTAATACCGGATATGGTTGGGACACGCATGTGTCCCTGATTAAAGACGGGGATCCTTCGGGACCTGTCGCCAAGGGAGGAGCCCGCGTCCCATCAGCTAGTTGGTGAGGTAACGGCCCACCAAGGCTTACGGGTAGCTGGTCTGAGAGGATGGTCAGCCACACTGGGACTGAGACACTGCCCAGACTCCTACGGGAGGCTGCAGTCGAGGATCATTTGCAATGGGCGCAAGCCTGACAGTGCGACGCTGCGTGGAGGATGACGGCCTTCGGGTTGTAAACTCCTGTCATTCGGGAAAAATATGCCGGGCAATAATACTGCTTGGAATTGATGTTACCGAAGGAGGAAGCCACGGCTAACTCTGTGCCAGCAGCCGCGGTAATACAGAGGTGGCGAGCGTTGTTCGGATTTACTGGGCGTAAAGGGTGCGTAGGTGGCTTGGTATGTCGGATGTGAAAGCCCACCGCCTAACGGTGGAACGGCATTCGAAACTGCTGAGCTTGAGTGCAGGAGAGGAGAGCGGAATTCTTGGTGTAGCGGTGAAATGCGTTGATATCAAGAAGAACACCGGTGGCGAAGGCGGCTCTCTGGAATGTAACTGACACTGAGGCACGAAAGCTGGGGGAGCAAACAGGATTAGATACCCTGGTAGTCCCAGCTGTAAACGGTGTACACTTGGCGTGGGGAGAATTGACCCTCTCCGTGCCGAAGCTAACGCGTTAAGTGTACCGCCTGGGGAGTACGATCGCAAGATTAAAACTCAAAGAAATTGACGGGGGCCCGCACAAGCGGAGGAGCATGTGGCTTAATTCGATGCAACGCGAAGAACCTTACCAGGGCTTGACATGTAACTGCAGGCCTCGTGAAAGCGAGGCGGCCTTCGAGGGTGTTACACAGGTGCTGCATGGCTGTCGTCAGTTCGTGCCGTGAGGTGTTGGGTTAAGTCCCGCAACGAACGCAACCCTTGTGTCCAGTTGCCACCACCGATGCAAATCGGTGCGCACTCTGGACAGACTGCCCGTTTTACGGGAGGAAGGTGGGGACGACGTCAAGTCAGTATGGCCTTTATGCCCTGGGCTGCACACGTGCTACAATGGCCGGTACAGAGGGAAGCTAAGCCGCGAGGCAGCGCAAATCTCATAAAACCGGCCCCAGTTCGGATTGAAGTCTGCAACTCGACTTCATGAAGCCGGATTCGCTAGTAACGGCGTATCAGCTACGACGCCGTGAATACGTTCCCGGGCCTTGTACACACCGCCCGTCACATCATGAAAGCCGTCTGCACCCGAAGTCGCCGTGCCAACCCGCAAGGGAGGCAGGTGCCGAAGGTGTGGGTGGTGATTGGGATGAAGTCGTAACAAGGTAGCCGTAGGGGAACCTGCGGCTGGATCACCTCCTTTCTAAGGAGTAGATTCCGGTGTTAAAACCGGAGTCGAGGTCATGTCGGTGATTGCGCAAGCAATTGCCGGAACGACTCGACATAGGCGCCTGCACGTCATACCGATTCCGTTTCGAAGTGTTTGAAAGATGGTTGTCATGTACTGCGGTTCACTCAGTGGGCCATATCGGTGATCCGAGTGGGGGCATAGCTCAGTTGGTAGAGCACGAGCTTTGCAAGCTCGGGGTCGCCGGTTCGAACCCGGTTGCCTCCACCATATTCAAAAGGCGGTGGAGGCGCATGCGGATACGCGATGGTTACGGCCTGGCATGGCGAGCAGTAGCGTAGCAAAGCCGGGCGTGTAGCTCAGTTGGTTAGAGCGTGTCCCTGATAAGGACAAGGTCCCTGGTTCGATTCCAGGCACGCCCACCAGCTTGGCAAGGCATCCGGTGGCACTTGAGTGACGGTTACGATCTTCGATGGCGAAAGCCATTGGTGACGGCCCGCTGTTAAGGCGGGAGTTGTTCTTTGAAAATTGCATGGAGACGGGCAAGCAACTGAAAATCCGAGAAAGTCGAGTTTCTTGGTCAAACGCAAAAGGGCACACAATGGATGCCTTGGCACCAACAGGCGATGAAGGACGTGGTAAGCTGCGATAAGCCTCGGGGAGCGGCACACACGCTTTGATCCGGGGATTTCCGAATGGGGCAACCCACTCCGCGTTATGGTGGAGTATCGGAGTCTGAATACATAGGGCTTCGAAGTGAGACCAGGGGAAGTGAAACATCTCAGTACCCTGAGGAAACGAAAGCAAATGCGATTCCGTCAGTAGTGGCGAGCGAAAGCGGAACAGCCTAAACCATCCCGCTTGCGGGATGGGGTTGCGGGACCTTGATGTGGTATCTGTACGAATAGCAGAACGGTCTGGAATGACCGGTCATAGACGGTGAGAACCCGGTATGCGAAATTCGGCCAGGACCTAGAGGTATCCCAAGTAGGGCGGGTCACGTGAAAACCCGCTTGAATCCGGGGGGGCCACCCTCCAAGGCTAAATACTCGTTGGTGACCGATAGTGAACTAGTACCGTGAGGGAAAGGTGAAAAGAACCCCTGCTAGGGGAGTGAAATAGTACCTGAAATTGTGTGCCTACAAGCTATGGGAGTCTGGCGCAAGCTGGATGACCGTTTGCCTTTTGCATAATGAGTCCGCGAGTTACAGTGTGCGGCAAGGTTAATCCCGATCGGGGAGAAGCCGAAGCGAAAGCGAGTGCGAAATGCGCGATTAGTCGCATGCTGTAGACCCGAAGCCCAGTGAGCTACCCATGGACAGGCCGAAGCTGCCGTAACAGGCCGTGGAGGGCCGAACTAGTGGATGTTGAAAAATCCTTGGATGATCTGTGGGTTGGAGTGAAAGGCTTACCAAACTGGGTGATAGCTGGTTCTCTTCGAAATAGCTTTAGGGCTAGCCTGCGCGAATGCTCGAATCGGGGGTAGAGCACTGAATGGATGAAGGTCCCTACCGGGATACTGACGCCAATCAAACTCCGAATACCGGTTCAGACACGCGTGGAGTGAGACTGTGGGGGATAAGCTTCATAGTCGAGAGGGAAACAGCCCAGACCACCAGCTAAGGTCCCAAAGACCGGTTCAGTGACTAAGGATGTGGAATTGCTAAGACAGCTAGGATGTTGGCTTAGAGGCAGCCATCATTTAAACAAAGCGTAACAGCTGACTAGTCGAGTGATTCCGCGCCGAAAACGAACGGGACTTAAACCGGTCACCGAAGCTGTGGATGGGGTTCTGCGCAAGCGGGATCCCGTGATAGAAGAGCGTTCCATATGGGGTGAAGCGTGAGGGTAACCGAGCGTGGACCGTATGGAAGTGATTATGCGGACATGAGTAACGAAAAGCAGGGTGAGAATCCCTGCCGCCGAAATCCCAAGGTTTCCTGGGGAAGGTTCGTCCGCCCAGGGTTAGTCGGCACCTAAGCCAAGGCCGAAAGGCGTAGGCGATGGACAACAGGTTTAATATTCCTGTACTGCCAGGGCGGCGCTTGAGCAATGGAGTGACGCAGGAGGCTAGATCAGCCGTCGATTGGAAGTGACGGTCTAAACCCCTAGGGCGTTCCAGCAGGAAAATCCACTGGAACACATGCCTGAAAGGTGATGGGTAGCTGAGTCTACGGACAAAGCGGATTGATTGATGCCACGCTGACAGGAAAAACTTCTAGCAAGCCGTTCGGGCAACCGTACCAAAACCGACACAGGTGGGAGGGTAGAATATACCAAGGCGCGCGAGCGAAACCTCGTTAAGGAACTCGGCTCTATAGCCCCGTAACTTCGGAAGAAGGGGTCCTTCAGAATGTGAACCAAGCCTTACCGTTTGGGGAGCGTTTTGAAGGCGCAGTGAAAGGGCCCAGGCGACTGTTTAACAAAAACACAGCACTCTGCGAACTCGCAAGAGGACATATAGAGTGTGACACGTGACCAATGCCGAAAGGTTAAGGCAAGGGGTTAGCCGCAAGGCGAAGCTCTGACCCGAAGCCCCGGTGAATGTCGGCCGTAACTATAACGGTCCTAAGGTAGCGAAATTCCTTGTCGGGTAAGTTCCGACCTGCACGAATCGTGTAACGATCTGGGCGCTGTCTCAACGAGGAACTCGGTGAAGTTGTAATTCCGGTGAAAATGCCGGATACCCGCAGGAGGACGGAAAGACCCCGTGAACCTTTACTGTAGCCTGATATGGGCGTTTGGTTTGTTATGTGTAGCATAGCTGGGAGACTTTGAACCCATCTCGTCAGGGATGGGGGAGTCAACAGTGAAATACCAGTCTTGACAAGGCGGACGTCTAACCTGAGCCCGTGAAACCGGGACAGGGACAATGTCAGAGGGTCAGTTTGACTGGGGCGGTTTCCTCCCAAACAGTAACGGAGGAGTTCGAAGGTTCCCTCAGCATGGTTAGCAATCATGCGTCGAGCGCAATGGTATAAGGGAGCTTAACTGCGAGACTTACAAGTCGAGCAGATGCGAAAGCAGGACATAGTGATCCGGTGGACGCTCGTGGTAGTGCCATCGCTCAACGGACAAAAGGTACTCCGGGGATAACAGGCTGATCGCTGCCGAGAGTTCATATCGACGCAGCGGTTTGGCACCTCGATGTCGGCTCATCGCATCCTGGGGCTGGAGAAGGTCCCAAGGGTTTGGCTGTTCGCCAATTAAAGCGGTACGCGAGCTGGGTTCAGAACGTCGTAAGACAGTTCGGTCCTTATCCTCTGTGGGCGTAGGAGATTTGAGGAGAACATTCCATAGTACGAGAGGACCTGGAATGACATACCTCTGGTGTTCCAGCTGTTCCGCCAGGAGCATCGCTGGGTAGCTATGTATGGAACGGATAAGCGCTGAAAGCATCTAAGCGCCAAGCCTCCTCCAAGACTAGATCTCCCGGACCGCAAGGTCCCTAAAGGCAGGTTGAAGACTACGACCTTGATAGGCCGGATGTGAAAGTTTGGTGACAAACTGAGCTTACCGGTACTAATCCGCCGTGTGGTTTGACCTTATTTATTCGACTATTCTTGGGCCAGTTGTTTGCCCGCTCCATGTGATTCTATATTTAGGGGGCTTTATGCCCCCGACGGTTTTCCCGGTGACCATAGCGAGGAGGTAACACCCGTTCCCATATCGAACACGGAAGTGAAGGGCCTTTGCGGCGATGGTACTACGGCATTCGGTCGTGGGAGAGTAGCGCGTTGCCGGGTTTAATTTAAGGGCGTGGTCGAAAGATCACGCCCTTTTTTATTGGAGCGACAATTTTTATTGGGCCGATAAGTAAGGTTGATCCGGCGGGTTATCCGTTGCCGGTGGATGATTGCGGTTGACGGGAAACCGGGGGACGGATGGCTTCCTCAATCAACATGATCGGGATCCCATCACGGACGGGATATACCAGGCCGCAGGTTGCCTGGGTGCAGTGCAGGCCATCCGCTGCTTCCTGTATGCGGGCGTGACATTTCGGGCAGGCGAGTATTTCCAGAAGTTTGGGATCGATGGGTTTCATGTTCAATTCCTTTCCCGCCATGTTTTACGTGCTCGGCCGTTGTACGAATGCGGTTGAATTCCCTGCCGGAAAATCGTTCCTTTAAGTCAAGGGTGATCGGATGTCGTTTGACACGCAAGGTTATTTTTTCGAATATGCAGGCAGCGTGATTATTCCAGGGTACAGGCGGTTGATGAGGCAGGCGGCATGCTGGCTGATAATCCTTCTCTTGCCGGGATGCGACTCGGCGGTCCTCAAGCAAGACCGGGAGGATCAGGCCGATCCGGACGTCCGTCGCGCCATGGCCTATCACCAGCAGGGCGATCCTGATCGCGCCATCCAGGTTTATCGTGATGCGTTGACTCGCAATCCCCTCCTGACCCGTGCCCATCTGGACCTTGCACTGCTGCTCCATGATTATGAACGTGACTATGTCGGGGCCATCCACCACTACCGCCAATACTTGCTGCAGCGGCCGCAAACGGAAAAACGCATCATGATCGAAGGCCGAATCCGGCAGGCGGGCCAATTATATGCGGCAACGTTCTTCCGGTCGGAGTCCAAGGCGGCCGACCGCGTAACCGAGTTGGAACGGGAAAATCATGAACTTAAGGAACGGTTGGGCAGGATGGAGGACGATTTGCGCCGTGCCCGCCGTGCCGCTGAAAAACAACCGGTTGTCTCAAGCCGGCCGGCTACCAAAGCCCGTCCAAAACTGAGTTATCGGGTCCAGCGTGGTGATTCGTTGGAGAGCATTGCCCTAGATGTCTACGGGGATGCCAGCCAAGAGCGGCTGTTGTATGATGCAAACCGGCAATTGTTGGGGACCGACAAGTTGCTCAAGGAAGGGCAATTGCTGGATGTTCCCTGACCGTGTGCAAGATGAGGATGGGGGCGAATATGAGTGCCGATTTTGTTGATCCGGATTTGTTGAAGGCGTCCAGCGTGGCTCGGTCTGCCCGGTCGGGGGGCGAGGCGGGGGCCGTGCCCCGTGTTTCGCCACCGGATACGGGCAGGCCGCGGTTTCAGCGTCAGAAGGAAGAACTGGCCCAGCATGTGACGGGAACCACCACGGAAATCGAGCAATTGCGCCAACGCCAGGAAGCCTTGGAGCGTGAGAAGCGTGAGCTTGAGGCATTGGCCAGAAAGCAACAGGAGTATGAGCGATCCAAGGCTGATGTCATGGAAAAGCTGGACCGTTCGATCGTCGTTTTGCAGCGCGAGGAGGAACAGGCGGTCCGGTTGGTGGAATTGCTCAGTGAAACGATTGAGCGGTTCAAGACGTCACTGGAGGAGCTGCGAAACATCCATGAAGATGCCTGGATGGATGATCAGTTCCAGTCTGAACTGGATCGTGCCGCCGTCCGGGTGGATATTGCCACCACCACCTTCCGGAAGGCCATGGCCCGCATCGATGCCATGGGCGTACGTTCCGGTGATGTGGCACCGGTCCGGGGCATCGTTGAACAGGTGGGGGTGGCTGCCGGCCTCCGGTGGCGGTTCCGGGATTGGTTCAAAATCGGGTTGGCGGTCTCGTTACCGGTGGTCCTGGCACTGTTGACGATCTTCGTGCTGTACCTGTTTCTGACCGGTATCGTCATGTGAAGGGTGTGTCCGGATTGATATGGCGCTCAAGGGCTCATTACAGAAAAGGCTTGATTCGGTCTGCAAGGAATTGAAATCCATGCGGTCCGAAATGCGGGACTGGCATCGGACCGGCCGAATGCCCAAAGGGCTTGTCAAGGCGGTGGCGGAACATCGTGCGGATGAAAAGCCGCGTTTCCATACCGGTGGAACGTCACGCTTGACCCGTCCCGGTTTGACCCCCGGGACGCCGCCCTCCGATATTCCTCCCCGGCCCCAGGAAGCACGTTTCACCGATTATCTGGCCAGCAGTTTCCAGGTTCATCGTCCCTTGCGGAACGAGCGCCAGATCCAGCGTAACCGGGCGCTGGTTGCCATCATCATCGTGATTGTCGTGATGGCCTGGCTGCTGGGGCGTTGGTTATAGTGCCCGGATGAATGACACGTGGATGGTGTCCCGGTGTGACAGCGGTTTGACGATGGTTTGTTCAGTCAGAATCTGACCTCCAGCCCCCCGGAACACAACCCGGAAGGATTCCAGCTTCGCCGGACAGGGAACCCGTGCGACCTGAAGCCACAAAGGCAGGGTTTCCCAGCGGCGGATGGTGTCGGTTTCCAGCGAGTACAACAGGAGGCGCACGATCTCCCCCAGGAAAGGATTCTTTTCCTCAACCGCATGCGCGGCGGTTTCCTTCAAGATAACCCGGGTAACGGTTCGAGCAGCCCGCATGACCGCAAGTTTCTTGTCGGTTTCGGCCATGAGGTCCCGGGTTGTCGCCAGGGTATGACTGCGTCCCAGAAGTTGTTCGCCTGCATAGAGTTCAATGTAAGGTGAAGAACCCCAGGCCAGACGTTGAGCCCAGGAACCATGCTCGGTTGGGGCACGGCCCAGTGACACGAAACAAACCAGTTCAGGGCCGCGATAGTCGGGAGGGGGATTACTGACGGCATGAATTCTGCCCGAAGATTCGTTAATGGTGCAGGTATCCAGAAGCCGGGCTGCATTCCGGTATTGCAGTTCGGCGTTGCTCCAGTCCCGAATCATTTCAAACGAAAATCCGGCCACGTACCGGCTGTAGGCGTCATCCGGGAAGCCGTCCAGGTCTTGAACGCGCAGGGCGATGTTCCGGCCTTCCACGGCGGCGTTGTCCCACAAATCAAGCGCCATGAAGCTTTTTGCCATGAAGGCATGGAGCAGGGTCCGCTCATAGGGGGCACCGGTAAAATGGAGCATGTGATCACTGATCAGTAGACTGGCGCCTCCCCGGCTGACGCTGTAATAGTCCAGTTGTTCCGCCTGATCCTTGGCGGCCAGCCAATCACGGATGGACGTCATATAGTTGCCGGCGGCCTGGTGGGCCATGCCGCGTTCCATCAAGGGCAGGACCTGTTCGGCGCTGTTGTCCGGAAGGTCCTGCAGGACGGCTGCTGCGTTGGTGAAACGTCCGAGATAAAAGGTCTCACGCCCGGCGTTAAGGGTTCCGGATGTGCAGCCGGTCAGGATGGCCAGCACGACCATCGCCGGCAGGCGGAAGAACCTGCCGGGTCGATCCGGATGGATGTCGGGCGTGAGCGATGCCGCTATCACGGCGGTGGTCACCACCCGATCAGCGGTTTACTCACACGGCGCATCCGGTCATGCTGCTTGCGAAGTGCAATAAGACCGGTTTCCAGATCGGTGATTTCAACCGTGAGCTGGTAATAGACATCTTCCTGTTTGGATACACGGACCTGGCGGCCGGAGCGCTTGTCGATTTCGATGAGCGAGCCGGTCAGCATGTATTTGGCACCCAGTTGCTTGCCGATTTGTGCGCGGGTTTCAGGCGTGCAATTGGCCAGCTGAAAACCCTGTTCCTTGAGTAGTTGGTCCCGGCGTGAGGTGTTGGTGAACTGCATTTTTCCGGAATTCAACAATTTGGTTACAATTGTATCGGCCAATGCCTGGGTGTCGAGATGGTCGTTGGTACGATTCTGAATGCCCAGTTCGGCCATGATGGGGGCGGGGGCATCAGGTTTTGGGAAGGGGTGTTCCAGGATGCTGCGCACGATTTCATCGGCCCATCCCAACAGGTCCGATGCGTCGTACTTGGCATCCATGGGGGGGGAGTTGGAAGGGTCTTTGTCGGATACGGACTGGCGAAATGCGGCGCACCCGGTGAATCCAACGATTAGGGTTAGTGCGTAAACAGCGGTCAACAAACCTTTCATGCGAAGCCCTCCATGTGGAAAACAACTCCAGCTATCATACTGCCTGTCGGGGTTGCCTGCAAACTTTTCTTGAGTGACGGTGATGGCATCCGTTATGTTGAAGCCGTGGCCGCCGGGCGGAAGGGGGAAGAGATGCAGGCAGAACGCAGACAGACCGGACATGTTGACGTGGCGTATGTGGCCCGTCTGGCGCGACTGGGATTGACCGCGGATGAAGTCCAGACGTTTCAATCCCAGTTGGAACAGATCGTCGGGTATGTCCGCAAGATTGGTGAGCTGGATCTTTCCCGTGTGGAACCGACGCTGTTTTCCCAGTCGATCCAGAATGTGTTTCGTGACGATGTGGCACGGCCCGGGCTGGATCGTGCCCCGGTTTTGTCCAATGCGCCGGCGACCGTTGGTGAACAGTTCAGCGTGCCGCGCATCGTGGAGTAAGGGAGTGCAGGCCCATTGATGACCATGGATGTTTCCAACCTCACCGTGACGAAGGCGGTGGAGTCCCTTTCGGAAAACGCGGTGCGATCCGTCGACCTGGTCCAGGCCTTGATCGGGCGGATCCGGGAACGTGATCCGGTGTTGGGTGCCTATGTGGACCTGAATGAAGCCGATGCTCTCGAACAGGCTGCCGTGGCCGATACCCGCCGTGCGCAGGGTGGTGCGGGCCGATTGCTGGGGGTTCCCCTGGCCATCAAGGATGTATTGAATGTGCGGGGGCAATCCTGCCGGTGCGGATCGCGGATCCTGGAGGGGTATGTATCGCCTTATGATGCCACGGTCGTGGCGCGGCTCCGGGCGGAAGGGGCGGTCCTGCTGGGGCGGACCAACATGGATGAATTTGCGATGGGTTCTTCGACCGAGAATTCGGCCTTGAAGGTTACCCGTAATCCGGCCAATACGGCCCATGTTCCGGGAGGTTCCAGCGGGGGATCGGCGGCAGCCGTTGCGGGGGGCATCGCCCTGGCTTCGCTGGGGTCCGACACGGGCGGATCAATCCGTCAGCCGGCTGCTTTCTGCGGATGTGTGGGGTTGAAACCTACCTATGGACGGGTTTCCCGATACGGGCTGGTGGCCTTTGCATCGTCCCTGGACCAGGTGGGGCCCCTGACCAGGAACGTGCGGGATGCAGCCTTGTTGCTGGGGATTATTGCCGGGCGTGATCCGGCGGATGCCACCACGGCTGATGTGCCGGTTCCGGATTATGCGGCGGGGTTCACGGATTCGCTGAAAGGGGTTCGCCTGGGATTGCCCCGCGAATATTTCGTTGACGGGATGGACCCGGATGTCGAGGGCCGGGTCCGGGAGGCTGTTGCGGTGTGCCGTGGGTTGGGGGCTGAGATCGTGCCGGTATCGTTGCCGCATACCGAGTATGCCATTGCCACCTATTACATTATTGCCACGGCCGAAGCCTCCGCCAACCTGGCGCGTTATGACGGGGTCCGTTACGGTTTCCGGGCTGACGGGGCGGAGGATTCGCTTGACCTGTACGTCCGGACGCGTGCGCAAGGGTTTGGCCCCGAGGTCAAACGCCGTATCATCCTGGGTACGTATGTGCTCAGCAGCGGATACTATGACGCCTATTACCTGTCGGCGCAGAAAGTCAGGACCCTGATCCGGGGCGATTTTGATGCGGCTTTCCAGCAGTGTGATGCGATCCTCGCACCGGTTACCCCGACTCCGGCCTACCGCTTCGGGGAACGGACGGGTGATCCTTTGTCCATGTATTTGAGCGATATCTTTACGGCGACGATCAACCTGGCCGGTATATGCGCCTTGTCGGTTCCCTGCGGGCTGACGGGGGGTGGTCTGCCGGTGGGGTTGCAGGTGATCGGGCCGGCGTTTGGCGAATCGGCCATCCTGCGGGTTGGTCATGCCTATGAGCGGTCCCGCGACGGGAAGGCCGGGGCATGAACTGGAAACCTGCCATAGGCCTTGAAGTGCATGTTCAGCTCAAGACACGGTCCAAGTTGTTTTGTGGTTGCAGCACGGCGTACGGATCGGAACCCAACACGCAGGTGTGCCCGGTTTGCCTGGGGTATCCGGGTGCCATGCCGGTGCTCAACCGCGAGGCGGTTCGCCTGACGGTCCGGACCGGCCTGATGATTGGTTCGGAAATCCCGGGGTTCAGCAAATTTGACCGTAAAAGTTATTTTTATCCGGACATGCCGAAGAATTACCAGGTCTCCCAGTATGATCAGCCGTTCTGCGTGGGTGGCGGCGTGGATATCCAGGTTGAAGGTCGCACCCGGCGGATCAGGATTGTCCGGATCCATCTCGAAGAGGATGTGGCCAAAAACATGCACTTTCGCACGGTCAGTGGCATTGATTTTAACCGTGGCGGAGTCCCCTTGATGGAAATCGTGTCGTATCCCGACCTGGAATCGCCGGAAGAAGCCCAGGCCTTCCTGCTGGCGCTGAAGCAGATCCTGCAATACATCGATGTCAGCGACTGCAACCTGGAGGCGGGAAACATCCGGTGTGATGTGAATTGCAGTGTACGTCCGGCTGATCAGGCGGCCCTGGGTACGAAGACCGAGATCAAGAACATGAACACCTTCAAAGGTGTGTTTCATGCGCTGGAGCATGAAATTCAGCGGCAGGTGTCGGTGCTGGAAGGCGGGGGACGGGTGTACCAGGAGACCTTGCGTTGGGATCCGGATGCCGGTGCAACCCATGCCATGCGTTCCAAGGAGGATGCCCATGACTACCGGTATTTTCCCGAACCGGATCTTCCTCCCGTCCGGTTGGATCCTGCCGTCGTGGACGGTTGGCGCGCCTCGTTGCCGGAAGCGCCCAGGGTTCGAAGGGAACGGCTGGTGCGGGAATACGGCATTCCCGATTATGATGCCGGTGTCCTGACTGCCGACCAGGCGGTGGCGGATTATTTTGAAGCGGCGGTGCGGCATGCGTCCAATGCCAAGGCGGTTTCCAACTGGATCATGACCGAGATGTTGCGGCGGTTGTCGGAACGTGCGATGGATATCCGGTCGGTCCGGATATCCCCGGAGTCGCTCGGGAACCTGGTACAACTGACGGAGCGCCGGACCCTTAATTCCAATACCGCCAAGGACGTGTTTGCCGAACTGTTTGAGCAGGGGGGGGATCCCCGATCCATTGTGGAGCGCCGGGGATTGGCTCGTATCAGTGATCCGGCCGCGCTGGAGTCGTTGGTCGACCGGGTGCTGACCGAGCAGGCGCGGTCGGCGGCCGATTACCGTGCGGGCAAGGCGGCGGCCCTGCAATTCCTGGTGGGGCAGGTGATGCGACTGAGCAAGGGGCAGGCGGATCCGCATCAAACGGCCGACCTGCTGAAGTCGCGCTTAAAAACGTGAGGCGGTTCCAGGCTTGCTTTCGATCCGTCTGGCCGCTATACAACCGTTCGTGGGGCCGTATGCCATGATACGGTGACGCGGTGACGGGACGAACGGGTTGGGAGTACGCGTGACCTCTAACGACGACTACGTGCTGGAGATTCTGACCGAAAACGGGGTGGTCCAGGCCGAACATCTCGAGCGGGCACGCGAAATTGCCGTTCGGGAAGGGGTCAGTGTCGTCGATGCCCTGGTCCGGGATGGCATCCTGCGGGAGGCGGACATCCTGCAGGCTTTGGCCAGCCAATTCGGCATGGAAATGGTCAGCCTGCAGGGGTTGGAGCTGGCGCCCGAACTCCGGGATTCCGTGCCGGTCGAGATTGCCCGCCGCTACCACGTGGTGCCCGTTGTGCGGACCGATCATGCGCTGACGGTGGCCATTTCGGATCCGCTGGACTATGATACGCTGGACAATCTCCGCCATCTCCTGAAATGCAACGTCGAAGGGGTGGTGGCGACCCGTGACGAGATCAATGTTGCGCTCGACAAGTATTACGCGGTTGAGGCGGACATGTCAGCCATGCTTGACCAGATGGATGACACGGGTGTGGATGTGTCGCTGGGTGGATTGGACGCCGGTTCGGACGCCTCTGCTTCGGAGTCGGATGCACCGATCATCAAGCTGGTCAGCAAGATCATCCTGGAAGCCTTCCGGCACCGGGCGTCGGATATTCATCTGGAGCCGATGGAGAAGCGTTTCCGGGTCCGGTTCCGCATTGATGGTGTGCTGCACGAAGTGGATAATCCTCCCAAACGGCTGCAGTCCGCCATCATTTCGCGTGTCAAGATCATGGCGGAAATGGATATTTCAGAGAAACGCATACCGCAGGACGGTCGGATACAGGTGAACATCATGGGGCGGGATATCGACCTGCGTGTGTCCACGGTTCCGGCTTCCCATGGCGAAGGCGTGGTCATGCGTATCCTTGATAAGCAGAATCTGGCGCTCGGGTTGCCCAAACTCGGCTTTTTCTCGGACGATCAACAAACCTTTGAACGGTTGATCAACCTGCCGGACGGCATCCTGCTGGTGACCGGCCCCACGGGCTCGGGCAAGACCACGACCTTGTATGCCTGCCTGGGGGAAATCAACCGGCCGGACCGCAAGATCATCACGGTGGAGAACCCGGTCGAATACCATATGTCCGGTGTGAACCAGGTCCAGGTACGGGAGGATGTCGGCATGACGTTTGCGGCTGCCCTGCGTGCCATTCTGCGTCAGGCGCCCAATATCGTGATGATCGGTGAAATCCGCGACAAGGAAACCGCCAGTATCGCCACCGAGGCATCGCTGACCGGTCACCTGGTGTTCAGCACCCTTCACACCAATGATGCCCCCAGCGCCGTGACCCGTCTGCTGGATATCGGCGTCAAGCCCTTCCTGGTGGCCTCGTCCCTCCGGGCGGTCATTGCCCAGCGGCTGGTTCGCCTGATTTGCGATAATTGCCGGGAACCTACCCAGGCATCGGAACATCATCTCCGAATCCTGGGAGCCTTGGGGGAGCAACTGAATTCCGTGGAGATTTTCAAGGGGCGCGGGTGCAGTAACTGTTCCCTGAGCGGCTATATGGGCCGCAAGGGGCTCTTTGAGATATTTACGATTACCGAGGAAATCCAGCGGATGATCTACGAGAAGGTTCCGGCATCGCAGTTGCGTAAACGGGCGCGGGAAAACGGCATGCACACCCTGCGTGAGGACGGGGTACGCAAGGTCCTGGCAGGCATCACCACCCTGGATGAAGTGATGCGTGTAACCATGGGAGATCAAGCCTGATGAGCACACCTGAAATGAGTGAATTGCTTGACTTGGTGGTGGAGGAGAAGGCTTCCGATCTGCATATCACGGTCGGATTGCCCCCGGTCCTGCGCATTCATGGCGGTATGCAGCCATTGGATGCCGATCCGTTGACTCCCGAGGATACCGAACGGTTGATGAAGAGCATTACGTCGCCCGACCATCAGCAGAAAGTGCGTGAGCATGGCGGAACCGATTTTGGTTTCGGTTTCGGTGACAAGGCGCGTTTCCGGGTGAGCGTGTTGCGGTCCAAGGGGAATGTGGGCATCGTTCTACGGCAGATTCCCAATGATCTGTTGAGCCTGGAACAGATCGGGTTGCCGGCCCAGATCAAGGAGTTGTTGTTCAAGCCCCGCGGATTGGTCCTGGTTACCGGACCCACCGGATCCGGAAAATCCACCACGCTGGCCAGCATGGTGAACGTAATCAACATTGAACGGGATGCCCATATCATCACGATCGAGGATCCCATCGAATATTATCATTCCCATAAGCAATCGATAGTAACCCAGCGTGAGGTCGGTGTCGATGTGCCGTCGTTCGAGGAGGCGCTTCGCCGGGCCCTGCGTCAGGACCCCGACGTGATCCTCGTGGGTGAAATGCGCGACCTGGAGACCATGCGGGCTGCCATTACCGCGGCTGAAACCGGGCATCTGGTCTTTGCCACCCTGCATACGACTGGAGCGGCTGCCACGGTGGACCGTATCGTCGATGCCTTCCCGACGGATCAGCAGGAGCAGGTGCGGACCCAGCTGTCGGTGGGACTGGTTGCGGTGGTGTCCCAGTTGCTGCTGGTCCGTGCCGATAAACCCGGCCGCGTGGCGGCCTTTGAGATCATGATCGCCACGTCCTCGATCCGGTCGTTGATCCGCGACAACAAGACGTTCCGCATCACCTCGGACATCCAGACGGGCGCCAAGCACGGCATGATCACCCTGGATGCCCACCTGATGGCCTTGTACGAGGCGGGGCAGATCCGCTATGAAGACCTGATCACCAAGTCGCAGGATCCGGAGGCCGTGGTGCAGAAGTTGCAGGCGGCGGGTGGAGCCCGCCGTTAGGCGGGGGAGGGGCAGTCGGATATGGCCGAGACAAACAGCTTGCAGGATCCGTTGCTCCTGTTGTTGGTTGAACGTAAGGCCCTGACGGCGGAACAAGCCCAGCAGGTCCTGGACGAACACCAGCAAGGAGGGCGACCGGTCCGTACGCTGGTGATCGACATGGGGATGATCGAGGAAGATCCTCTGATCCAGCATATTGCCGAATTCCTCGGCACCGAGGTGATCAACCTGCCCGCCACGGATATTCCGCCGGATGTGATCCGGAGTGTCCCGGCCAGCGTGGCCCGCATGTATAACGTGGTGCCGGTCGAGGTCGGTGGCACCACGGTCCGCCTGGCCACCTCCAATCTCGTCAATCCCCAGGTCAGTGACGAGTTGATGTTTGTTCTGACCAGCGATGTGACCTTTGTGTTGGCCCGCGAAGAAGACATCAAGAATTGCATCAACCAGTTTTATGGTGATGAAAGCAACGCGGTTTCTGAAATGCTGTCCACGCTTGAAGCCGAAATCGGCGAGGCGGGGGACCGGTTGGGCGGGGCTGCAGAGGGTGATGAGAAAAGCATTGAAGAGGCGGCGGGTTCCACGCCGGTCATCAAGTTTGTGAACCTGGTGATGTACCAGGCGATCAACGACAAGGCGTCGGACATCCATTTCGAGCCTTTTGAGAAGGAATTCAAGATCCGGTACCGGGTGGATGGCGCGTTGTACGAGATGACCCCGCCACCGAAACGCCTGGGAGCCCCGATCATTTCCCGCGTGAAGGTCATGGCCGGTTTGAATATTGCGGAACGCCGGATTCCCCAGGATGGACGCATCCAGATTACGATCGGCGGCCGGGTTATCGATCTGCGTGTCTCCACCCTGCCCACGCAGTTCGGCGAAAGCGTCGTGTTGCGGGTGTTGGACCGGAGCGTGGTGTCACTGGCGCTGGAAAACCTGGGCATACCGGACGACGTGTTTGATTCCTTCACGATGGATGTGGAGAAGCCCAATGGCATCATCATCGTGACCGGTCCGACCGGCTCCGGAAAAACGACCACCCTGTATTCGGCCCTTCGGCGCATCAATACGGTGGACCGCAAGCTGTTGACCGCGGAGGAACCGGTTGAATATGACATCGAGGGCATCATCCAGGTGCCGATCAGCGAGGTCAGCGGCAATACGTTCCCCCTGGTGTTGCGGGCCTTCATGCGGCAGGACCCGGACGTCATGATGGTGGGTGAAATCCGGGATCTCGAGACGGCGCAGATTGCCATTCAGGCGTCGTTGACGGGCCATCTGGTCTTCAGCACCCTGCATACCAATGATGCGGCGGGTGCCGTGACGCGGTTGATCGATATGGATGTGGAGCCATACCTGATCTCATCCACGCTGGAAGCCGTGGTCGGGCAACGGCTGGTCCGGGTGATTTGCGAGGCCTGCAAGACGGCCGTGGACCCCGATGAGGAATCGCTCCGCTTGCTCGGATTGAATGCCCGGGATGTCGAAGGCCGGAAATTCTACCGGGGCAGCGGATGCCCCAAGTGCAGCGAGAAGGGGTATAAGGGCCGCAAGGGCATCTATGAATACCTGTCGATGTCAAATCCGGTTCGCGAATTGATCGATCAGCGTCAACCAACACTGGTGATTCGCGAAAAAGCCATTCAATTGGGCATGCGAACGCTCCGGGAGGATGGAATCCGGAATATCCTGGATGGGTATACGACCGTGGACGAGGTGATCAAATACACCTGACGGTTGTGGGCCGGGATTTCTTCCCGGCCACTCGATTCAACATGGAAGGATGAGGCGTGTATGGAAACGGTTGTTATACTGGGCAGCGGGCCGGCTGGATTGACGGCGGCCCTCTATGCCGCACGTGCGAATCTTCAGCCGTTGGTCGTCGAGGGGCTTCAGCCGGGTGGACAGTTGACCACCACCACCGATGTCGAAAATTATCCGGGGTTCGAAGCGGCGGTGACGGGACCTGAACTGGTGGCGCGGATGCACCGGCAGGCCGAACGGTTCGGCGCCCGGTTCAACGGGAATGAAGTGACCACGGTGGATTTGAAGCAACGTCCGTTCCGCCTGGTGTTGTCCGATGCGTCCGTGGTGGAGACCCGTTCGCTGGTGGTGGCCACCGGTGCCACCGCCCAATACCTGGGGGTAAAATCCGAACAGGCGTTGATCGGGCGGGGCGTGTCGGCCTGTGCCACCTGTGATGGAGCCTTTTACCGGAACCAGCCGGTGGCCGTGGTGGGAGGTGGTGATACGGCCATGGAAGAAGCGATGTTTCTTTCCCGGTTATGCTCCACGGTGACCTTGATTCACCGGCGTGATGCGTTCCGGGCTTCCAAGATCATGGGGGAACGTGTGCGGGCCAATCCGAAAATCGAGATTCGCTGGAATTCCGTGGTCGAAGAGGTGCTGGATGCCGCCAAGGGAATCGTCACAGGGCTTCGATTGCGTCAGGTCCAGACGGGTGAGTTATCCGAGCTGGCGGTGACCGGATTGTTTGTGGCCATCGGCCATATTCCCAATACGGGCATGTTAAAGGGGCAACTGGACATGGATGCCAAGGGGTTTATCGTGGCGGATCATACCCGGACCACGGTGGAAGGTGTGTTTGCCGCCGGCGATGTCCAGGATCCGCTCTACAAGCAGGCCGTTACGGCGGCCGGGTCCGGTTGCATGGCGGCCCTGGAGCTGGAACGATATCTGCAGACGCAGGAAGGGTAATGCCGCCCATGAACGGAATGTCGTCCCACTCCGGCACGGCCGGGGCGTCCCGGGCAGAATGGGCCTCCTATCGCCGCCTGCTGGCCTATGTGCGTCCGTATCGCAGTCGGCTGATTGTGGGGATTGTTTTCGGCGCGGTGTTTGCCGGATCCACCCTGGGTGCACTGCCGGCGTTACGCGAATTGCTGGGGCGAACCTTTGACCTGGAAACGGCCGGCTTTGGTGAGGTGGCCGGGATTGCGTTCCTGTTGCTGGGCTTTGTCGTGCTCCGGGGGATTGGCGAGTATCTCAGCAAATATCTCATCCTGTGGGTCGGCAACCGGGTGGTGACGGATTTGAGGATCCAGGTTTTCTCCCACCTGCAGAATCTTTCGGTGGCCTTTTTTGACCGGAACAAGACCGGGGAAATAATTTCCCGAACCCTGAACGACACCGCCATGCTGGAAAAGGCGGTGTCGGAAATCCTGTCGGATCTGGCGCGGGAACCCCTGATGTTGATCGGGGCGGCCGCTTATGTTTTCTGGTTGGACTGGCAACTGGCCCTGGCGACGATCGTGGTTTTCCCGTTGTGCCTGATACCCATTACCGTTTTCGGCCGCAAGGTCAGGCGGGCGGGGCGGGAAGGCCAGGAGCGGTTGGCCGAGTTGCTGGGCGTCATGCAGGAAGCCGTTCTGGGGGTGCGGGTGGTCAAGGCGTTCGGCATGGAGGCCCACGAATTGAGCCGGTTCACGGTTCAGGCACGTTCATTTTTCGGGCGTATCATGCGGGTGGTGCGGGCCATGGCCATGATTGAGCCGATCATTGTCCTGTTATCGGCCATCGGACTGATCGTTGCCCTGGGTTATGCCAAGGTGAACGGCATGCAGCAGGAGGCGTTCTTTACCTTTGCGATTGCCCTGGTGATCATGTATGCGCCGGTCAAGAAGTTGAGCCGGATACACCTTTCGGTTCAGCACAGTTCGGCTGCGGCGGACCGGATATTCGAGATCCTGGATACGGAGAATTCGGTTCGGAATCTTCCCGGGGCTCCGGTATTCCCGGGCCCGGTTTCGGAAGTGCGCCTGGAACAGGTTGGGTTCGATTATGGTGACGGGTCGGTGCTTTCCGGCGTGAACCTGGTGGTAAAGGCCGGTGAACGGATCGGGATCGTGGGTGGTTCAGGCGCCGGGAAAACCACCCTGATCAACCTGTTGCCGCGATTTTTCGACCCAACACGGGGCCGGGTCTGTTTCAACGGCATGGATATCCGCGATTGCGATGTGGCCTCGATACGGTTGCAGATCGGTCTGGTCACACAGGAGACCTTCCTTTTCAACGATACCGTGGCCAATAACATCCGCTATGGGACCGCCTCCGCGACGCAGGCGGCGATCGAGCAGGCCGCGCGACTGGCGCATGCCGCGGAATTCATCGAACACATGCCGCACGGGTATGACACCCACATCGGGGAACGCGGGGTGCGCCTGTCCGGTGGCCAGCGGCAGCGCCTGGCGATTGCGCGGGCCATGTTGCGGAATCCGCCGATCCTGATCCTCGATGAAGCCACCAGTGCGCTCGACACCGAGGCGGAACGCGTGGTGCAGGCGGCCATTGACGAGGTGATGGCGGGACGCACGGTCTTTGCCATTGCCCACCGCCTGTCCACC
>Ga0156641_1107_pt1 | contig 26064 bp, 6 predicted proteins | sample RifOxyC3_FD_110715 | JGI IMG/M metagenome (GOLD analysis project Ga0156641, IMG submission 110715) | Lentisphaerae bacterium RIFOXYC12_FULL_60_16 | reverse complement strand
CCGTTGATACGCGCGGCGATGCAACGCTGGGCGCCGTGGAAACCATTCCTTTTTCATCGATACTGGGACAATGCAGCCGGATCGAACCACATCACATACGTTTCATGATCAACCCATGCAGCATCATATTTGGCAAAGCATGGCTGACGTTTCAGAATTTTCGACGCAAAATCCGAGGGATAACCGAAAACTCATCTTTCACGACTTGATGGAACGACCCGTTTGGAGTGCGGGCAAACGTTTCATATTTACCGCCAAACCAATCAAACTTGCAAGAAACGGGATTCGGTTGACGAGAGCGGGCGACGAGAACGGATAACGAGCAGGAATTTTTGAATCGTCCACCGCTCTCGTCGCCCGCTCTCGTGTTCCGATCCCCATAATGATTCCGCTACCGCTGTTTCAACCAATCCATCAATACCGGTGTCAATCCGGCATCCCGCTTGAACGTCAACTCCCCGCACCGCACCTTTTGCGTGAACCGCCCGCAGGTTGCCAGGATAGGGTCCATCATCACCGGGTCGTACCAGGGCACTGATACGACCGGCAACAACCTTAGAAAAGCTTGTGATGCAGTCACCGGATAAATTGCATGCGCATTGCCCTTGCGCAGAAAACACACACCGATTCCAGCCGCATCCGTGGCCTCCGCCAGATCCGCCTCCCCCAACCAGGGCGTACCATGGTACCGGAAACTACCGTCCGGCTGTTCATGCACGATCACCCGGTCATCCGACAAAACCCTCCACCCATCGGCCACCAACAGTCGGGCCAAGGTGCTCTTTCCGGATCCTGAAACCCCGGGGAACAAGACCGCCTTTCCATCCCGTACCGCCCCGCACCCGTGCACCACCAGTCCCCCGCGTGAGGCCAGCAGATACATCACCATGGCCACATCCACCGGATATAAAACGGGATGGTAAATCCTGCCTGACAGGGAACCATCAACCCGCCATGGCTGCCCGACCCAGCAATCCACCACAGAACCGGATGGATCGAATTGCATCTTGGTAAAACAGGGGCCGGACGGATCCGGCTGATAGATCAGACGACGCAACGCCCCCCGGCCCCACATCTGCCAGGTCTCTTCCGTATCGAATAAACGATTCCACCCCGCCATGGAAACGGCAAAGTCGTTCTCGATAATTCGTACGGTTATGGTTTCCTCCGTTCCGGAGTGTGCGGCTGAGAAAAATTCCTGATACCGCGTGTCCGGGCAAACGGGGAAACATGCATGCTCAGCTTGTATTCGGAACAACAATCCGCCCAGCAACAAGGAGGACGATTGTCCCGTGGCAAGGGTCGCAACTTTCACGAAGACTTTGGTTTGGCACAGTTTCCGCCGGGACACGTCGGGGAGCCAATATTGTTTCCGCCGGACGGCATCTTACAACCCACCGCCAACACCTCGGGTGCAGCCAGCTCAATGACCTTCAACCGTGGAGGATTATAGGGTTTGCGTGCAGGCATCTTGTCGGGTTGCTTGTTGGTGGCCATTGTTTCTTCCTGGTAGGGCGCGATCGCCGAGCGCGCCGTTCGCGATTTTCCGGACGCCTCGGCGAGGCGTCCCTACCTGAACGGATAAACCGAAATATACTCAGATTGTCGCATGAATCTTCTTCCAGCGCAAGTGACCGATTTCGCACATATAATCTACACGCCGGGTTGGATCTCCCGTTTCCACTTGGAAGTAGGCCGGACAATATCCGCAATAGGCCTGTTTATCACATCCTCTACACGGCATATCCGGCGGCATCCGTAATGCCTGCATGTGAGCAAGGGTCTCTTTCCATGCGCTAGCCAGAGGAACGCCATGCAAATTTACCCCGAAATCCCGCACCATCAGGCAGGGCCTGAACATTCCATCCGGATCAATATGGAAGGCCGTCGTACCGGCACCGCATTGATACAGCCTGTCATCAGTGTCATCCTCCGATTGTCCTTGTGCGAACCTGGACCATACGCCACATCGTTCCGGATCCAGGAATTCCAATTCCACAGCCTGTTCCGGCGGCACCCTTTGCTTCAAGGGGGACGGGTCTCCCCCCAATGTCGGGAACAAACAGGCATCGAAACGAAAGTTTGAACCATAGGCACGTGCCATCGACTCAATGGCCGTAAACTCGTGCTGGTTTTCTTTCATGAGTAACGTCTTGATATGTAACCGCACCTTGGCAGCAGCCAGCCTATCCAACCCGTGACACACACGTTCCCATGCATCAGACAGACCCGTCAGATTCCGGTAAGTGTCTTCCGAAGCCCCATATACTGAAACCTCAACCGTCGTCGGCGGATAGTCGGCAAAGACGGCCAGAACCTCATCCGAAACCGACAGTCCGGACGCAAACACCGTCACCAGCAGTCCCCTTGAACGCGCATGCTGGTAAATGCGGGGAAAGTCGGCTCGTATCATCGGGTCACCACCGGTCAACAACAGGTGCAGGCATCCGGCATCAACCGCCTCATCCAGCCAACGACACCAGGAGTCTGCGGAAGCTTCTGCACACGAAAGCTTTGCCCCGCGGCAGTAACAGAAACGGCATTGGAGCGCACACCGGTGAGTCAGCGCCATGCTGGCTGAAACCGGTATATGATCCTGTACAACGCGTTGTTGAAAACGCTGGAGAAACTCCACGGCCGAAGACATCGTTTGACTCGTACCGGCCACCTCAGGATTTCCTGTGAACCAGGCCGGCCGTTTCGAGCTCGTTCAGGAACACTTCGATATCCGGCGTCGGATCCGCCGGGCCCATGGCGTAGGTGGCGGCGATGGCTTGTTGCAGATCGGCCACCGTGCGGGCACCGTCCAATTGTTCCCAGACAAAATCGCCGACACCTTCCAGCACAAAAACACGCTGAAGGTCAGCCAGCGTCCCCTTGACCGGAACGAGGATCGTTTCTCCGGCAATCCGCCGCATCACAACATCGTCTGCACGGGCATAACAAGCGGGCATCACGGCGTTTCCTTTACCACCAATCGAACAAATCCCCGTCGTCGATTCACATCGGGTGCCTTGGCATAAATACGCACCGTTTCCGTCTGGCCATTGCCATCGTCCATCACCTGGGTATCCACAATATGGACGGGATCAGCGGTCCAGATCATAAGATCGTCCGAGACTTCGATCAACACCTGATAATCCTGCAACCCCCTGCGGCGTGTAAACACCAGGACCACGTCATAAGGCAGGGTCTCGTCCGGCATGACCTTTTCCAGATGCAGGGGCCGGAAATCATCCGCCACCAGCGGGTTCAATCCCAGCACGTATTCCAGGTGATTGACCAAGCCATCTTCATCAGGGTCTGCCGTCGGGTCCGAAACCATTGAATTGGTCAACGCCGCCAGCGTGAACACCGTTTGCGACCATCCTTCCAGGGTCAGCACCGGGGACCGGTACGGATAGCGGCCTTCAGCAATACCGGGCAACACCAGGGCTGGATCGCCCAGCAAGGTGTAAATATCCGTCAAATAACGGGTGGGGCGCTCATCGGCAAAACGGTACACGGATTCCTGGATGGCATTACCCAGCACCCGCTGTTCCCCTTCCCACACCGCGTTGTTCAAATGCCGCCCCAGGACTCCGGAGAGGGTATTCGCAGCCCAACCACTCGGGCCCCACACAGCCACGGCACCTCCACCCGGATTCAACAACAGCGATTCCCCCAGCGAATCATACCCCGGAACCGCAAAGTCGGCCGTGACACATCCCATCAAGGTAAATATCGAAAGCTGGTTGGAATTCAACATGAGGGGAACGTCCGTATCCTCCAACAGCCCGTCATTCGCCAGGAAGCCGAATCCGGCATGACCGAAATAGCTCACCCAACCAGCCCCGGCATTGATCGCCGCCAGGAGCCCGGACTTGCATTCCCCAAGCGATTGATCGTCCAGGAACAGCTCAACACGGGTGACATCAGCAGGCAGTCGCTGGACGGATTGGCGACTGGTGTGACGGAAATCACCTTCCCCATCCAACCGGTCGGCCGACAAGACCATCTGCCGGTTACCCGGATGACGGGTCATACCTTCGTACCGTCGGATCTTGTCGATTACCAGCTGCATTTCCGACGGATTCAGCACCGGCAGGCGGCCGATCGCCAGGTCCGCCAACCCGTCACCATCGATATCCGCATAGCGGTTGTCGGACGCAAACAGCCCATAGGGCGTCATGACCATCATCGGAGGGACCAGGCATCCTCCATAACCCGGCCGCTGCTTGTAGTCATAAGTTCCCTTGCCTGCCAGCACCACATAGTCAGGCGGTCGCATCCAATTTGAAACGGCATATCGAAGACCGGCCTGGATCGCATACGGGGAAGCAATTCCATGGTTAAACGCGTCATACCAGTCTTCCACCAGCGCAACGGCCGCCGGCAATCCCCGTTCGCGGCGGTAATCAGCCAGCGCATCGGCGGAAGCTGCCAACCCCGGCACGGTCAACACCAGGTACGCCACGCTATTGGATGGGCTTTTCCAGTTCGTGGGCGTGCGCACCTTGAGGTCGAACGGCGCCCAGCCGGCATACCCCGCCACATACCGGTCGGTTGGCGTGGCAGGCACAAAGCTCACCCGTCCTTTGCCCCCATCCAGGTCTAGCGTTGTATTGAGCACCCGCACCGGATGCACCGGATCCGTCACATCAAATACAAACGCATCATTGGTTGAAGACAAGCCCGACACCGTCACCACCGGATTCGTCTCACCGGCAAGGTGCAACTGGCCGCTTTCAGCGCCATAGCCCCGCCGATAGGCAAGATCCAGGCTGTCCAGGTAGACGACGCTGTAATCAATCCCGTCATTCAGGTAGGCAACACACGTGATCCAGTTGGTGCCATTGTGCAGGATCGACTGGTTGAACGACCCGCTCACCGCCTGCGAACGGACGCCCTGCCATTGCGCCGAACCAACCGGGACATCATTCACACGAACCTGCACATGATGCTCGTTGTCCACCCCCGTGGCAGAGGCGCCATAGACCTGCACCTGAATCCGGGCAACACCTCCCGTGGCACAATCCGACAACACGACACTCACCCGCTGTGTAACCGGGGATGGAGTCACAACAACCAGGGACGACCACATCCAGTAGTCGGAATCCGGGGCTCGGGCCAACCCCACCACCGGCACAAGATCCTGCTCAGCCTGCAGGGCTGACTCAAAGGTCATGCCCGGCAGTGGCGACGGGGCCAAACCATCACGCGTCACCATGTCGGAAGCCATACCCCAGTCAATCCAGTAGACATTGTCATCGGTAAACGGGCTGTCGATCGCCGCTCCATAGAACCAGAACGCCGACCCGTCGCCCAACCGGTAAACCGCCACGTCATTCCCGGCATGGCTGACGGCACATTGCCCGGCCATGATGGAATTCCGGACCGCAGATTCCATTACACCCAAGGATGCAGCCACCGATGAAGCCGTCACGCGGTACATGCCGTTTGAACGGACCAGCAGCTTGACCGGCGGGAAGGATGGTCCCCCGCCGCTTCCTCCTGCCGTCAGCACACGCAGACGGACCACGGGAGCGTCCAGCAACATATCCCCTGATCCCGACAACCGTTCAAGGGCGGAATCAGAGATGCGTGGCCGGGTCTGGTAACGGACCGAGGGGGCGCCGGGCCCCTCCCCGGCAACTTCCAACCAGACCCCATACGGGCCATACAGACGCCTGCGTCCCGACATTTCCAGTTCAACCAGCCGATACATATTGCTCCCCGCACGCGCGCCCGGATCATACAGCCGGTAAATTCCTCCCTGGGGAGACCCCGCCACGGCAGGAATCATCGCGGAACAAACCTTTTCAAAGCGGCCCGAAACATCCTGTCGTTCCACGTAAAACCCGACCGTCCCGGACTCCGCCACCGTCTCCCATTCAAGGTAGGGCCCCGTCGTATCCCAACCACCCTCAAAACGTTTCAGCACGACCAGGGTAATGACCGATATGGAATCGGTGTTGTTCGACGGGTTCGGATCGTACTGTTTCATGGCGGTAATGGTCGCCCGGTTGACGATATCCACCGCGCTGCTGACCTCCTTGAGCACTCCGGTAATCGTCAGCGTCACGGTCTCGTTGTTAGAAACCGAACCGATGGTCCACACATGATTCGTCATCACGGCCGTATCGTAGGACCCGCGACTCACCACGGCATTGCTGAGAATCACATGCGAATCAGGCCAGTATTCACGCAACACCACGTCCGTCGCCGTATTCCGTCCAAGGTTCCGCACCCGGATGGAATACGTCACCACCTCGTTGGTCCCGGGCGTGGTATCGTCCACATCCTTCAACACCTCCAAGTCGGCGTAATGCACATGGTCCGTCACCGTGGCATACCGGTCAAAGGTCATCTGGTCGCTGTGGACGGACACGCGGTTGGTGATTGCCAGGATTGTCGGGCTGGTCGGAAGTTTGACCTGGTAGGTGACACGGATATACTCATCCTCGCGCAACAATGGAAGATTGACCAGCGTCGAAGGTCCGTTGGTTGCCGCCGTGCGATAAAGCCGTTGGGCGGCATCGATTCGCACGTTGTCGACATACACGATTTCGTTGTTGCCGGAATGATACGACAGGAACCGCAGGGCGAAATTCGTCGTGAGATGGCTGGAAACATCGATATCGGTCACGGAATGCCAGTTGGCATCGGCCGAGGGGCCGGTAATGGCGGCCACATCGGTCCACGGTCCTGCCGTACCATTCGTTGAAACCGACACCGTTACGCCATCATCGGCTTCGAGGGCCGAAGTTTTATAATCGAAACTCAAGCGGGCGGAATAATATCCGAACAGGTTTGCTCCGCGCACGACGCCGAAGGCGGAACCATTGATCAGCAGCGTGTTCACGTTGGTTCCTTCGGCCGTCACCCGCACCTTACCAGCCGCGGCACCATCCGCCTCGTTGAGCTCCTGCCAGCCGCCACTCCAGCCCAGCGTCCCCTGATTGTTGGTGAAGGCGGCCGAAACGAAACGATCCAACAGATAACGGTTGGTCGTGTAAGGCGCCGTTACCTGGGCGCTTCCGGCCACGTAGGTGACGCCGGCCGGCAGGGGATCGGTTACCAACACGTTGTAGTGGGGCGGCACCCCGTCATTGGTGACCACGATCGTATAGGTGATGTTACTGCCCGGATACACGGATTCCCCGCCATTCGAAGTCTTGGTAATCTGCATATTGCTGATGCCGACCACCACTTCGGCGGTGTTGTTCGAGGATACCGGATCCGGCAGATCCTGCGCGGTAATCGCCGTCCGGTTGGAAATCCAGACAATCCCCATGCCCGGGCTGACCGTAACGGTGATCTGCAGCGTGGCGCTGCTGTTCACGCCCAGGCTCCCGATGTTCCAGTCGCCGCCCGGATAACTGTACGTTCCCTGGGTTGCGGTGTGCGACACATATCCCAATCCGTTGGTCAGCGGTTCGTTTGCGACAACCCCGGTGGTGGCATTGGGCCCCCGGTTGGAAACCACGAGGGTATAATGAATGGTGCTCCCGATGTTCGGCTGAAGGTTGTCGGATCGCTTGGAAATCGCAAGGTCCGCGCCGCGCACCACCACCGTCGCCGTGTCGGAATTGTTGCCCGGATCGGTATCCGCCTGATTGACACCGGCGATTCGCGACCGGTTCACAATAGTCAGCCCGCCCATCCCCGCACTCACGCTCGCGGTGACCTGCAGCATGGCCGTTTCATCCACGGCCAGCGTCCCCACCGACCAGACCTTGGTGGTCGAATCATAGGTTCCCTGGAAAGCGGTGTGACTCAGATAGGTCAATCCATTGGTTAAAGGTTCGGAAACCGTCACGCCGGTCGCCACCTTCGGGCCGTAATTGGTGATCACGATCGTATAGACGACATTACTGCCGGCATAAGGATTGGCATTATTCACCGACTTGCCCAGCCCCAGGTCAACCCCCGCCACCGCGACAAGCGCGTAGGCCGTATCGTTGGCGGCGTTCGTATCCACCTCGGCCAGATGGGTGATCGTAATCCGGTTGGTGATGGATTTTCCCACGGTCCCGCTGTGGACGGTCCCGGTCATGCTCATGGCCGCCGCCCCACCCACCGGAAGGGTGCCCACGGACCAGACACGGTTCGTCGGATTGAAGGTTCCGGTTCCGGGAACCGCCGCCACCAGCGTCAGATTGGTGGGCCAGGCATCGGTGAGCTGCACCGACCGTGCAATCGAGGGGCCTTGATTCGTGACCGTGATCGAGAAGACCACCGTGTCCCCGGGATCCGGCGACGCATTGTCCACGACCTTGGTCACCGCCAGATCCAGCACGCCGTAAAGGCCGGCATCCCAGCGATTGTCCGCGGTATTGGCGACAACCGTGAAGAGCGCCGTGAATCCGGTGTTCGTCGCCGGATCGCTGTCAACCGTATCGCCGGTCATGTCCGCCGGACTGAAATAATAATCGGCCGGTTTATCGAAGAACAGGCGATAGGAACCGGGGTCAATCCCGGCAAAATAATAATACCCTTCGATATCGGTGACCGTCTGGGCAACGAGGGTCGTCGAAGCGTTGTAAAGTCCGACGGTTATCCCCGCCAGGCCCGGCTCGCCGGGATCCTGGATTCCATCGCGGTTGCCGTCGAACCAGACAAGGTTCCCGACGGAGTTGGAATAGGTTGGACGGTAAAGCCCCATATCCCATTGCAGGTCCCTTTCACCGGGCAGGATCGAGGTGAAGACGGTCCGGTACGGCGCATTCGTCGCCACATCGCTGTCCGCGGCATCATCCCCGCCTTGATCGCGCGGACTGATCAGGTATCCCACGGGGAAAAATTCGATCAGATACGATCCGGGCGAAGCCAGGTCGAAACGGTAGGATCCGTCGGGTCCGGTCAAGGCGCTGGCGATCCAGTTGGTTCCACCGTCATACAACCTGACCACGATATTCGAAAGACCGTCCAGCGGCAATTCATCCTGGATGCCATCCATGTCTGCATCCTGCCAGACAACCCCGCCGATGGCCATGGGGGCATAGCCGAAATCGACATCCGTCCGCACCTGGCCATTGGTGACCGCCACCGCGGCATGGTGCAGCGTGGCCAGCCCGTCCAGGTCATACGAAGCGACAAGGTAAAGCGGCAGGGTGTTGGTATCCACCCGCACGGTGTAGGTCCCCGCGCGCAAACCGCCGATCCCATAGCGTCCATTGACATCCGTCAAGGCCGACGGTTCCCACGCCTGGCATACGCCATCCCCGTCGAGATCCACAAAAAGGCGAACGCCGGATATCGGCGGTTCACCGGCATCCTGAACACCATCGGCATTCAGGTCCTTCCAGACATCATTGCCGATGGCTCCGAAGGTCCAGCGGTAATCCTCCACTTCCCCGTAGTCGCCGAGCCCCGCATACATGAACTGCGGGAACATCGGCGGGGTGGCAAAAACGCGGAACCGCGCATACAGGTGCGTGGCGTTCGTACCGGAGAAGGTGGCCTCAGGCACCGCGAACCGGTTCGTGTAAACGGCGCTTCCACCCGACCCGCTGACGGCTTGGTTTACCGTCATCTCGCCGGGATCCATGAAATCGCCGTCCTGGTTGAAATCCACGAACCCGACCACCCATCCACGGCCCCCGCCCACCGTGACCTGGACCTCCCCGGTTCCGCCGCTGGCCCAGGCGCCGACAGATGCGACGCCATCCTCATCCGCGCCGTCCCCCGCGGCATCCTCCGAAGGAACCCCATTGGCCTCGGTATCCACCGTTGCGCCGAGATAAACCGTCGGCGCCGACTTGACCGGATGACGGGCGCCCGACGGCGAATCCTGGAACCGGACGCCATAACCGGAGGGCAAATCCCCAAAATCGAAGTTCAACCGGTAACGGAACGCGAAATCCAGGTTCGTGATCGAAGCGGCCACCGGCACGATCTGCCGGGCCGACGACGTATTCCCCTGGCTGTCGCTGACTTCAATCACTTCGGTGGCGGGCGTATCCCCCGTTTGCGTGGTCAGTTCAAGATCGGATTCAGGCGCCGCCAGTGAAACGATGTACCGCGCATTGCCACTGCCGGTCGGCAGACCCGCAAATGAATAATCCCCGTTGGTTGAGGTCAGCGTCGAGCCGATCAGCCGGGTTTCGCCGGCTTCGATGAGATCGTCGCCGTCATCATCCCAGAACGTCAGGAAAACCGTCGCGCCTTCAAAAGCCACTTCATCGCCGCTGACTCCGGATATCCCGACTCCCATCACCCCGTTGGTCGGCGTACCATCCAATCCAATGGTTCCGCTCAACGCATTGTTGCCCGCATAGCGATATCCGAAATCGATCGTCAGGTCGGCATTGGTCTTCGACACCCCGTCGATGGAGGCAACGTGTCCGCCGGACATGACGACATCCGTCGCGCGGTTGTCGAGCGTGCCGTCGGGATCGTGAACCGGGGCGAGGTCCGGGGGGAAATCGGCGTCGTTGGTGGCCGTCACGATCTGCCACGTCCCGTCACCCACGTTGGCGAAGGTATAGTACCCGTCCCCATCGGTTTCGGTGGAGGCAATCAGCACCGCGTTGGAGTAAAGATTGACCGTAACGAACGGTATGCCGCTCTCGGTCTCGTCCCGGATTCCATTATCGTCCATGTCGATCCAGACCGTATCCCCGATAACACCCGGAGGAACGTAACCGAAATCGACGCCCATGAAACTGGCGCCCACGTTGACCCGCACCCCGTACTGGCCGTCGCACCCGACGGCCTCCGGATCGCTGGCCGGCAGGCCGTCCGCATCCGGATCGGCGGAAAGCGTCGCCGTGGCAATCGGTCCGGTCTTGGACACCACGACCACGTAACGGCCGGTCGTCAACCCGGTAAACAGGTAGTGCCCGTCGGCATCCGTCAACGCATTGGTGACCAGCACGTCCGTCCCGCTCTCATACAGGCGGTTCCCGTTAAGGTCCCGGTACAGGACGACCGTGACATTCGATATGCCCGGCTCCGTCCAGTCCTGGGTCCCGTTCTCGTTGGAATCCCAGAAGATGGTGTCGCCGATCGCCCCGAGCGCCGCAAAACCGAAGTCAGCCGTCAGATTGTTGCTCCCCCCGCTGATGGCGATCGAGCGGGTCGTGGCCGTGGTCGGCACATACCGGAATCCGAAGGCATCCAGCGGCAGATCCGCATCCGTCGCGTCCACCAGCGCCCGGTAGGGGGCATCCGACAGGTCCGCGAACAAGTACCGTCCGGCGGAATCCGTCACCTGCGTCCGGAGCAAGACATAGGCGCCGTCGCCGTTCATGTCCACATACAGGCGCACGGTGATGTTCGCCAAACCCGTCTCCTGGGAACCAGCCTGCAAACCATCGCCGTTGAGATCTTTCCAGACGGTATCGCCGATCGAACCGACGCCGTACGGCTGGTAGCCGAAATCCTGGTCATACCGGTTGGAGGTCGTGATGGACACGGCACTGCGGCCATCGTTGGCCCCCTGGGGATCGGCCGTCACCGCGTATCGCGGCGGCATGTCGGGATCGGAATGATCCACGATCACCTGGTAGTTTCCGGCGATCAATTCGGTAAACGTATAGGATCCGCCGGCGGCGCTTGCCGTCGTCCGGATCAACGCATCCACGCCGGAATCGATGCTCCCGTTGCCGTTCTCATCCTCGTACAGATAGACCGTGATCGCACCCACCCCCTCGTCCGCCGCGTCCTGCGCCTTGTTTCCGTTCCAATCGTAGAACAACAGGTCGCCGATGGTGTACGTTCCCTTGCGCCGATAACTGAAATCGCCCCGGGCAGACCCGCCGCTGACGACGCTGACCCGCACCACGTTCAACGAACCGATGCCGTCCGAATCATAGGTTTGAACCCAGCCGCTGCCGGCCAGCATCCCGCTGTTGGTATCCACCAGGAGCGTGTAATTCCCGCTGTAAGCGCCCACGAACGTGAACGCCCCGTTCCGGTCAGTCCGGTTGGTGGCCAGGGCGGCGCCGGGAGGCCCCGCGTTGGTCCCGGCGAACAGGTATACCGTCACGTTCGTCAGCCAGTTTTCACCGCTGTTCCGGACACTCGACGCGCTGGCGTTCACGTCATTCCAGATCGTTCCCTGGATGATCGCGCTCACCTGATACCCGAAGTCGGCATTCAGCACCGTATCCTGCCCGGTCGTCGAGTCATAAACAATGGTCACCGGTGTACTGCCGTTGTTATTTCCATCCCGGTCGAAGGTGCAGACACCCGAACCTCCCGGCAGGGTCGCTGTCACGACCAGGACCGTATACGAACCGGTCACCGGAATCCCCTTGAAACGGTAATACCCGGATGCATCCGTGACGTTGGTAACCGGCTGTCCCGGACCACGGCCCACATCCACGCCGGCCGGGGGTCGCAACACCACCGAAACACCTGAAATGCCCGTCTCGTTCCCGCCGTCCTGGACGCCGTCGCCATCCAGGTCCCGCCAGACGAAATCGCCGATCGTTCCCGCCGGTTGAACCGCGGTGGCCACCAGCGAAGTGCCGGTATTCGCCGGATACCCGTTCTTGTATTTCGCCGCCGTCACCACCGCGGCATTGGTCACCGTTGTCGCCGTGTTGTTGGGCGGCTCAAGGATATTGAACGTGGCCGTCACGGTTTTATAGCCGCCCGGATACAGCGGCCCCAGGTTGTTCCACGTCAGGGTTCCGGTCCGGTTCGGCGCCGAACCGTTCGTTACGGAAGTCGAAACGGGCGGCACAGCGCTCAGAAAACTCATCCGCTCGGCATTATACCAGTCCATCAGCGGCACGGGATCGAGCACCAGCGCCGTGTTCGACGATCCCGCGATCCAGTCGGTGGTCACACGGAGCCCCATCTGATCAACGCCGATCGTACCGCCATCCACGGCGCCCACCTTGGCGCCCGTCACCGCGATGACCATGGGATTACCCGCCGCAAAATGGGCGGGCAACCAGGTCCGTAGGGACGTCAGGTTTCGCGTGAAATCCCCGGTTACAAAAGCGCTGGCCACCCCGCTGGTGGTAAAACTGGCCGTGCTGGCCCCGTTGGTCCAGAATTCGATGGTCAGCGTGTCGTTATTCCACGGCGGATCCACCCGCAGGGGAATCAACAGTTCCACCTTCGTCAGGTTGCCGATGAAACTCGATCGTGATAAGCCATCGAGCGCCAGGATGTCCTTGTTGCCGCCGGGCTGAATGCTGGCGTAATTGCCGTCCGGATAAGCCGGCCGGTACGCGTTGGTTGCATTGTTCCAGACCGTACCGGAAGTCTTGGCATTTTGGTTGGTTGCCCAGACATGATACTGGGTGAGTCCCCCGTTTCCTTTGAGTCGATTGGTGACGGACAACTCGTAGGTGACCGTCCCACCCTCCCGCAACGGCGCACTCGAAACAAGGCGTTTGCTGACGCCAAGCACCGGGGCGAATCCGAAATCCGCCGTGAGGTATGACACCATGGCGGCATTGGTCCGGCCGGAATCCAGGTCAACCGCATACAGGGTCTGCGTGGTGGCCGTATAGCCAAAGGGCAAATCGCCGTCCAGGGTGTTGACCGCCACCAGGTACCGGCCATCGGGCAGGCCGTCAAACCGGTACGAACCGTTTGCGCCGGTATCCTTCGACGCCATGAGCTGATCGGGACCGTCCAACAGGTTGTTGGTGTTGGCATCGAAATAGAGCCGCACCTCGATATTCGAAATCCCGGCTTCCGAACCATCCTGCAGACCATTGCCCAGAATGCCCCCTCCCGTGCCGATATCCTGAAAAACGGCATCCCCGATCCGATTGGTGCCCAGGACCATGGTCACCGCGGTATCGTTCGTGAAGGGATAGGTCGAGCCGAAACTCAATCCACCCGTATTGAGGATGAGGGGGCTGGCCTGGTCATACGGGTCGTTCACGGTAACCGCAAATCCCACACGTCCGGCACAAGCAGCCTGAAACGCGTCACTCAACCACCACTGGAGGTGTGTCACACGGGAGGCGGGGATGGGTTCCGAATTCAGCCATGTCAAACCCGCATTGGTGGAATACAGCACGGCGTAATTCGTCACCCCATACGGAAGGACATTGCTGCTGATCGCGCTGCCCGCCACATAAACGACGCCCGCGGGAATGGCATCCTGCGCTACCAGCGGCATGCGGGTTGACGGATCGCCGACGGCGATCTCTCCGGTGTTGGTGAACGACAAGGCGTAATGCATCGTGCCGCCCGCCGATTGGACGTCCCGGTCAACCGTCTTGTCAAAATTGACCTTGGAAACCCCGCTGACCAGCGTACCGCCGCTGGCGCCATAATCGCCGTTGAACTTCTCGTTATCGAATCCGGACGCCACTTCCTGATAGGGCGACAAGGCGCTGATCCCGGGACGCAGGGGCAGAAACTCGTATCGGACCAATCCGACGGCCCCGTTGTTCTCGGGTATGTTCACGAAATAAAGCTGGTCATCGACAACATAAACCTGTTCGCCGCCGCCCTTCAGTTTGACCACCACCATCGCCGACGATTTCACCAGGCGGAAAGCGGAAGCATCAAACGTGGAGGGATCCCCCACGGGCTGCATCCAGGCGTTCCGATCCGGCACCAGGTCGCCATCGTTGTCGAATCCGGCCCCCACGTTCCCGAGGTCATACCATATGCCTTCGGTCCACAAACGCGTGCCGGGCGTCCCATCGCTGTAGATGTTGGTCCAGGCGGGAACATACTGCTGGAGCAATTCCTTGTAGGCGTCCGGCACCTTGTTGGCGCCGTTGGGAAGGATCTTGTTGGCAGCCGCGGAGATCTCGTTACGCATGGTGACCTTGCGCGTGACATCCGTCGTGATCGGAGTGCCGGCATCGCCGGCAGTCGCCCAGATATCGTAGAAGAGATACAGGTCGTCGTCCGGCTTGATGCTCGGTCCCCATACCGCATCGCCGTTTGCATCGAGGTTGGGATAACTGATCAGCCAGTAAACCGTGATGTATTGGCCGGCCGGCAGGGTGCCGAGATAACGGGTTGCATCCAACGCGCCGTCAGAGCCGCCTTCATGCGTCAGGGCGAACGCGCTGCCCGGCAACGGCCCGACCAGCGGAGGATGGGTCCGGGAAGGATAGATGCCGGGCGTGTCGTTGGTGCCCCCCAGGTAGTCGCCGATATAAGCATAGACATCGGTCAGGTCATTCGTGCCGTCATTGTAGATCTTGGCGCCCAGATAGGCGGAACGGGGGGCATAGGTTGAAGGAGATTCAACGTTGGAATCCACCACCAGATTATAGGCGGTGACGACTTCAATCCGCAAATCACCGGCAAAAAGAAAAGGAGCGCCTAGGACCAAAATCGATAAGGCCAAAACACCCGTCGTGAAATAAGATGCCGTCCTTTGAATCACACCGGTCCTCCCCAGTAACCGGTTTAAGACTGGCTTGTCTTAAAACATAGGCAAGCATACCTCTTAACTCGTTGGAAATGAAGCAAAAAGATGACGCTATTCCACCGGGCAGGGGGCTTCCCATGGGCGCCAAAGACCGGATATCAGGTTATCCGTTGGGTTAAATCGCTTCCTCATCCGGAAACTGCATTCTTATTGTAACCGTAACATAAGTCGCACAAAGCCTTTACAACTATTTTCATCCGGATTCCTGACTTGCACGGTTACGGTCTCGGTCTGGCCATTGCCATCATCCTGGACAGTCGTATCGACGATAACGCCGGTTCCCGATTGCCAATTCGCAAGATCGTCGGAGATTTCAACCGTCATGGTGCCATCATTCACCGCTTTGCGGCGCACAAAGGTTACCTCGGCGTCATACGCCAGATTCGTCGGTGTCTGCGCCGAATCCATCCGTAAAACAGTCAAACCATCGATTTGCAGAGGATTGCACCCCACGAGATACTCCACCCAGTTGACGAAACCATCTCCATCCGGGTCGGCATCGTCCGCAGTCAACAAGGCATTGGTTCGTTCTTCCTGGGTAAATACGGCATTCCGCCAATATTGAATGGTCATTGCCTGGGTATCCCCAAGAGCGTACGGAAACACCCCTTCCCCCACCCCCGGCAAAATCAGGGCTGGATCGCCCAGCAACACATACCGATCAAGCACCTGCCGCCCCTTTGGATCTTGCCGCGCATCGTGCATCGCATGCTGGATCGCCTGCCCGAACACCATCTCACGCTCAAGCATGATACGGTCATACAACCGGCGTCCCAGCACCTCGGAGGCATCGTTCAACGCCATGCCGGATGGCGCCCAGACCGCCACCGCTCCTCCGGTGGCGGATACCACCAGCGTCTCCGCCAGGCTGTCGTAACCCGGCACATCAAACATACCCAGCACACAGCCCATCGCCGTGACAACCGTGGGCATCCCCGTGTTTGACAACGCCAGTGCATCCGCCCCGGTCAAAAGGCCTTCACTGGCCAATCGGTCCACACCGGCATGCCCCACATAATTCACAAACCCGGCGCCAAACTCCAACATCACCTGGAGCATCCAGCGTGCTTGCGGCAGATCTTCCTCATCCAGGTAAACGGTTTCACTGCTGACATCAATCGGAAGATTCCGGCGGATCTGTTCATTGACCGCCCGGAAATCCCCACCTTCATCTTTATCATCCGCCAGCAACACAACGTGGCTCCGCCAGTAACCACGCGGCCCTTGTTCATATTGTTTCACCTTGTCCAGGTACCGGATCAATTCGTCGCTTGTCACCGCCGGGACACGGCCCAAGGCCACACGGGGAACACCGTCCTCGTCTGCATCGGCATACCAGTTGTCCGATGCGCTCAAGCCATACATCGACGCCGTCATCACCGCCGGAATCAGGCAGTCGCCATGCCCCAACAAATCCCGGTAATCATAGGTGCCCGCCCCGGCCAACAGGACAAAGGATGGCCCCACCGCCCATTCCTCGCGTGCAAACTGGATAAAATCCCGGATGGCCCGGGGATCCGGATTTCCATCTGAAAATTCATCGTACACATCTTCCAGCAAGACCACCCGGACAACCAATCCCCGTTCCGCACGGTAGTTTGCGAGCGCTTGAGCACCCGTCAGCAGGGATGGCACGGTGATCACCAGATAATCGGCACGATTGCTCACGGCACCCAAATCAGAAACCGTTTCAAGGTTCATGGCAACCGGTTCGTGAGCCGCCGACAGGGTCGCGGCCAGGTATCGGTTCGATGCTGCGGCGTCAAGGCTTACCCGCACCTTGCCGGCATCCCAGTCAAGGGTGGTGCCGGTCATGCGTTGCGGTTGCAGGGGGTTGCTCACCGCGAGAACCACCAGGTTGGTGTCGGCCGAACTGCGCACCGTCACCACCCCGTCCGCAACCGTCGTGAACACAATCTGGCCGTCATCGTTTTCATGGAACCGGTCATATTCGACTTCAAACGAATCCAGGAAGAACAGACTGTAGTCCACCCCGTCTTCCAGGATGGCCTCAACCGTCAACCGGTTCACCCCGTTGCTCAACGCCGCCGCCGGCACGCTGAACACCGCGTTCGCGGGCAGCAGGGCCGACCAGGCAATATCGCCGGCCACGGTCCCGTTCACCAGGATGCGGGCATGGTGTTCATCGGCCACACCCGTTGCGGTCGTCCCGTGCAAGCGGACGGACAACCGGGCATCGGCGCCGGCTGCGTCGGGCGAGGCCAGCGAGAAACCGATATTGGTGGATCCCGGGACCGGCGAATCGGCAATCAGCAAAGCCCACATCCAGTAATCGTCGGAAGGTAAGACCGCCAGACCCGGCGCCGGCAGGCGGTCATCCTCGAACCGGATGGTATCCCGGAACGTTGACGGGACCGGAACCGGCGCCGGACTTCCCGCATCCCGGCTTGCCATGAGGTCGGCCGCTTCCCACTTCAACCAGTACCGGTTAACGTCCGTATACGGACTGTCAACCGTCTCCCCGTACCAGTACAAGGCCGATCCATCCGCTACCGGCCAAACCGCACACCGCTCGCCCCGGTTGAACAAGGCCGCCTGCCCGCCTTGAATGTGGGTCCTGATCACGGAGTCCATCACCCCCAGCAGATCCGCCAGATCGGATGAACGCACCCGGTATAACCCCGGCCGGTCCACATCCAGTTTGACTTCCGGCAGGGAACCGCCGCCACCGGTGCCTCCCCACGCCATCAAGCGCATACGGGGAGCCGGAACGACCGGTTGCGGAGACGCGCGCATGACTTCCAACCGCTGTTCCGACGAACTGGAACGCCGGGGCGTGGACTCAAAAATCCCTGCCGCCTCATTACCAGGCACCGGCAACATGACCGCATAAGGCCCATAGACATTCCGTCTGCCTGACCGTTCAAGCTCCACCAGGTTGCAGGACGCCGGCTCGACCGGGCCACTTCCCGTATAATACCGGTATACCCCTCCCTGCGGATGGCCCACCACGGCGGGCAGCAGACGCCGGGTCAACCGTTCCACCGCGCCGTCAACGCGTACCCGTTCAAGGTGGAATCCGGCCGTACCGATTTCTGATGCGGTCTCCCATTCGACAAACACGCCGCGCTCATCCACGCCCGACTCAACACGCGACAACACCACCAGCGTGGCGATCGCTACGGAATCCGAATCGTTTTCCGTCCAGCGGTCATACTGGTTTCGTGCCGTAATTTCCGCCCGATTCGTAATCTCGGCCATTGAAACCGTTACATTGACCACTCCGGTCAGGAACAGGGTGGCGGATTGCCCCACCGCCAGTGAACCGACTGTCCAGTAATGGTTGGACGGGTCTGACACATCATAGGATCCCTGGGTCCAAAATCCGTTGCTGTAAATCACGTCCGACGGCCACGATTCGCGGATGACAATCCCGCTGGCCGTTTGTGGGCCGGCATTGGTCACCACCACCTGGTATTCAATGACTTCATTGGTCCCTGGATTCAGGTCGTTGACCACTTTCCACAGGCGCAGATCAACATGCTCAACCGCATCAACACGGGTTGCACTCACCGGCGTGGCCATCTGGGTGCTGGTCACACGGGCGACGTTCGTAATGGCGAGTTGGGTCGGCGGATTCGTCACCGTGACCTGATAGGTCACGGTCATCCATTCACCGGGAGCCAGGGTCCGGCCGGAAACGAGATTCGACGGGGCGGAACCCGCCTGATTCACGTATTCGCGCACGGGAACCGCGACCTGAACATCATCGAACCAGACCGTATCGGAATTATCCATGGTGGCCACGGTGGTACGGAACCGGATGGCCGTATTGGCGCTTCGCCAGGCGGTTACGTTGTAATTGGTCGAACGATAGGACGCATCGGTTGCCGCCCCCTGAAAACGACCGAGTTCGGTAAAGGTTCCCGCAATTCCGTTGGATGCAATCTCGACCGCAACAAACTCACCCGCTTCCAGCCCGTCCCGCCGATATACAAACGATAGATTCGCACTGCTGGTGCCCGACAGGCCGGCAACACGCGTAATGGATCGACTGCCCGCCGACACACGCAGGGTGTCGGCAACACCCCGCGTGGAATCATAGGCAATTCGTATCGATCCGGCATCCGGGTTGTTGTCATCGCCGGTTTCCACCCAGTTGCCGGACCAGTTCAGCGTACCGTTATTATTGGTGTATTGCCGCACCGCGAACTGATCCAGGAAAGTATCGTTGGTCACAACCGGACCGTAAACCTCCGTTGATCCCGGAACATACGAGACCCCGGACGGTAATGGATCCGTCACGGTTATGCCGGTCTGCATCTGACTGCTCTGGTTGGTCACCAGGATGGTATAGGTGATCGTCCCACCCGGACTTACAAAGCCTGACACGTTCGAGGTTTTGAAAATCCCCAACGGCGGTTCTTCAGGCGTCACCACCACCGAATCGGTATGATTTCCGGGGCCGACATCCACCTGGTCCACCGTGGTCATCGTCACCGTGTTCGTAATGCCCTTGCCGGCCATGCCGACCTGGACCTTGGCCGTCAGGGTCAGGGTGCGTACCTGCCCAACCCCCAAACCACCGACCGACCAGACACCGGAAGCCGGCACATACGTGCCCGTGGAAGCCCCATGCGATACATAATCCAGACCGGACGGCAGGAGGTCCGTCACCACCACACCCGTGGCGGCATCCGGCCCGAAATTCGTCACCGACACGGTGTAGACGACGTTTTCCTTCTCAAACGGCACCAGGGTATCAACAGATTTCCCGACACCGATATCCACCGCCACCACGGTGATGACCGCGGTAGCCATGTTGTTGGAGGTGACCGGATCCGCAACCCCCGCTGCCGTCAAGGACGCCTGGTTGGTGATGGCCGTGCCGGCGGTTCCCGCATTGACCGTTGCGTTGATCGTCAGTTGGGCGGAAGCGCCGACCAAAATCGTGCCCACCGCCCAGTCGCCGGTCCCCGAGTTATAGGCGCCCTGCCCCGCCCCATGACCCGAATAGGTAACACCAACCGGCAACAGATCGCTGACCACCACGCCCGATGCCGTGACGGAACCCCGATTGGTAACCACCACCGTGTAGGTCACCCCGTCCAACTCATCGGGATTTGAATCGGATACCGTTTTCAAAACGGCGAGATCCGTATGCGCAACCGGGTCAACAACCATGGCCGTGATCGGCACGGTCTGCTGATCGCTGACCACCGATGCCACATTGACGATCTGAGTCAACGTACAGGGATTGACCACCTGTACCGTCATCTGCAGGGTCACGGATTGGCCGGCCAGCAAGGTAAGTCCATTGGTGAGGGTCGGCGGCACGCTCCCGGAAACATGCACCGTTCCCGCCGGAACGAGATCCGTCACGGCAATGCCTGTATGAGCCGTGAATCCGAGATTCGTTACCACGATGGTATACGTGATATTACTACCGGGATAGGTCATCCCGGACACGTTGGAAGTTTTTATAACGCGCAAACCGCTGACGGCGATCACCGCCTGATCGCTGTTGTTCCCAGGCGCCGGATCCAGCAGGTCCGAAGCCGTGATACGGCTGATATTGGTGATGTAAGTTCCCACCGTCCCCGGATCCACCGTGGCGGTGATCGTCAACGTGGCCGCCGACCCGGCCGCAAGAGTCCCGACCGTCCACACACCCGATCCGCTGTTGTAACTACCCTGGCTGACCAGGTTCGTCACATAGGTGATGCCGTTGGTTAACGGTTCCGAAACCACCACACCCGTAGCCTGCGAGGGACCCCGGTTCGACACCACCACCGAATACACAATCGTGTCTTCCTCGTTGGGTGCTGGATTATTGACAATCTTCTGAATCGCAAGGTCGGCCCCCCGGACCAGCACCACCGCCTGCGCGATATTGTTGGCGGTATTGGTATCCACCTGCTCGGATGCGGTGATCGTCGCGGTATTGGTCCACCAGTAGCCACCCGACCCCGCCTCCGCGGTCACGTTCAAGGTCAGCGTAGCGGCCGCTCCGGCATTCAGTGTCCCGACCGTCCATAAACCCGACCCGCTGTTATACGACCCCACGCTGGGCACCGCGCTGCCCAGGTTGAATCCGACAGGCACCACATCGGAAACCGCAACCCCGGTGGCGGCCACCACCGCACTGCGGTTGGTAATCGTCACGGTAAAGACCACCGGATCACCCTCGTTCACCGTTGTCGGATCCGCCGTCTTGGCAAGGGCCAGATCCACCGGTATCACCAGGTCCACGACGCTGGCGGGGATCGCCACGGTCTGAAGGATGCTGGTTACCGAGGCGGTATTGGTGATCGCCATCAAGGCCAGGGGATCGTCCACCGTAACGGAAAATGACAGGGTGAGTGTCTGGCCGGGCATCATGGTATAGCCGGACGCCAGAGCCGGTGGATCGCCGGCAACTCCGATACCGGGCAATTGATAGGTAACGGATACGCGGCCATTGGCGCCGGCGCCACCGTTGCGATCAGTAAAGTTGTTTGCTTTGCCGCCCGAACCGCCGCCGCCATAAACGGATCCATTGGCGCCCGGCGTACTGTTCCCCACCCCATTGGCGCCATTGCCGCCGAATTGCAAAGTTCCGCTCCCGCCCGTCCCAGCCGCAGCATCGCCGCCGTTACCGGTGCTGCCGGCGCCGCCGCCACCCGCGCCGGAATAGCCGGATACTGAAGTATGCAAACCCTGGGATCCATTCCCGCCGCGATACACCAAATCGCCGACGGATAGCGCCGAAGATCCAGATCCGGGCAAACCATTCCCGTTGGCAACATTTCCGTCACTCAAGCCCCGGGCACCGCCTTGCGCGAAAATGGTATTTGTCGTTCCAAACCAACTGGGATTTCCGGGCCGCCCGTGTTGGGTCTCTGTACCCGTGCCGTTACCGCCTATTCCGCCTGCACCAACCGTAACCGTATAACTGCCCAACGGAGTGACCGCCACGACCTTTTCCGCATAAGCACCCCCAGCCCCGCCACCGCCGGTTGAGGGTCTTCCCCTTGCTCTTCCGCCACCGCCAGCGCCGCCCCACGCCTCAACGGTGACACTCGTCACACCGGCCGGAACGTTGAACGTTGAATTGGCCGTGTAAACAATTGTGGTCGTAGGCGGCTGTGGGAATAACGTGACCAAACGGCTTCCCGGGACATAGGTGGTTCCCACGGGTACTAAATCCAGAACGGAAAGGCCGGAATGGATTTGTGCGCCCGAATTGGTCACCACAATCGTGTAGGTGATCACTCCTCCGGGTTGCACGGAAACCGCCACATCCGAAGTCTTGGTAATCTTCAGCGCACTGACAGCCAGGACCGCCGATTGCTGGTTGTTGGCCGGGGTCGGGTCCGGCATATCCGCCGCCGTGATTTGCGCCGTATTGGTAATGGCCGTGTTCATGGTGCCGGCATTGACCGTAGCCTGAAGGGACAGATGAACCGTTGAGCCCGTCAACATCGTCCCGATGGTCCAGTCCCCGGTTCCACTGTTATAAGTCCCTTGCGAGACCGCGTTCGTCACATAAGTCAACCCGGACGGGAGCATATCATTGACCGTAATCCCGGTCACACGGGTCGGCCCCGCATTGCTCACCGTCACACTGTAGGTGATGCTCCCGCCTTCGCTTGCAGCCTGGACTGAACCGGTCTTGGTCAACACCAGGTCACCGCGCAACACACCGGCATCAATGGCCGTCAATGCCTGGGCGGCTGCCAACGCAAACACCGGCGTACGCCCCGTGGTGATGTTGGCATCGGAGTTAGCCACCCCACCCGTCCCCTGGCCATCGGCATTCTGTGCGGTAAAGGCGGCATTCGCCGGCAACACGAATTCCACGATATAACTTCCGGCATACAGGTTGTCGAAACGGTAATAACCGGGATTCCCGCCGCCGTCATTGGCTGTCACCACACTGATCGGGTTCCCGTCCTGGCCAAGCACCGGTGTCCCATTGGTATTCAGCAGGTTGACCGTGACCCCGTTTATCCCCGGTTCGCCGGGCGACTGAAGCCCGTCGCCAGTAACGTCAAACCATGCAAAATCGCCGACGGATGATGCTTCAACCAGCCCGGCATCCACATTCACCTTGGTTTCCCCACCGGCCAGTGTGAACGACGCCGTCCGACCCAGCGGAATCGCGGCATCGGAATTATTGGTGCCGGCAAGTCCCTGGCTGTCGGTGTCCTGAACGGTAAAGATATACCCCGAAGGATTGACAAATTCGACGATATAGTCGCCGGCCTGTACACCCACCAGCCGGTAGTAGCCGGGGTTCCCGAGTCCATCGTTGGTGGTGACCGCCGTTATGGGCACCCCGATATCGTCCAACACCGGCGTGCCATTGGTGGTCAGCAACCGGACGGTCGCCCCATTGACACCGGTTTCGCCTGCCGACTGAAGCCCGTCGGCATTGGTATCCCACCAGACATAATCCCCGATCCGACCCCGGATCGGAGTCGTCACCGTGTTGCTGTGAACCAACCCCACACCGCCGACAATGGCCTGATTTTGCAGCTCGACAGTCCCCGGGGGAAGATTCGTGAAATCATCCACGCGGGTCTTGTAAATCACCTGCCAGATTCCACCTACCGGCAGGGAATTCGACAATGTGATCCCTCCCTCATCCAGGGGGAACCGGGTACTCGCGGGAGGGGTCGCATTGTCGGCAACGGCACTGGTCACACTGCTGGCATTCACAAAAAACGTCGTATTGGTCAGATAAATCAGTGAATCGGGGAGTAAATCCTGCACGCCCAGATCCGGCACCGGCTGGCGGCCGGTATTCTCAATGATAATCCGATACTCAAGAATATCGCCGGGCGAAATGTAGCCGTCATTGTCGACATCGGTGATCAGGAAAGAACGCTTGTTCGCCACAAACAGCGGTAAGGGCGGAATAGCCGTTCCCATGTCCAACCCGGGTTGACCGGGTGTGGCCAACGCCGGATCCGACCCCCAGGCTGCCGCGAGTTTAATGCCATCGTCCAGCACATAGATCAGCATACCGCTCTGGTCACCCGACGGATTATAGATCATCAACCGGTCTAGTTCACGGGCACTGTAGGCGGCATCATACTGGTACCCGCCCGGATCGGTCAGCGGCCCGGTCGTCGGATCGGCATCATAATCCACATAAACCGTCACCGATGTATTGGCATTCCCGACCGGCGTAACCCAGATCGGGCTGGCGTTCTCGCTCGGGTTGACCGAAGACGTCGGGTCGCGCCCGATACCCAGACCAACCAGCACCTGCGACGTCAAAGAATCCTCGGGCACCAGGGTGAAACCCCAGTCCCACGTCCGATTCGATCCAAAGGCGTTGTAAGGCGAAAGCGTTGTACCCGTGGAATCGATGCAAGCCAGCGCATGGAACGGCAACCCGTTGGTGTTAATAAAGCGCGCACCATAACCGTTGGGAATGACCTGTTTCAAATAGCCGCCGGCAGATCCTCCAGGAACCGTCAGAACCGTGGTGGTCAGGATGTTTCCACCGGCACCGGTACGCGTGACGTAATTCACGGTGATTGAATTCGTCGCAGGGTTATAAAGCCATACGGTCGTATCATTGCCCGTATATCCCTGGGCCGATGACGGTGTCGAAACCGGAGTGGTTGAACTGGACGACCAGAGTTCCACCGGCAACAGCCGCATGAACCGGCTCTCAAACCCTTCAAAGATATCCGCGGTGATCATATCGACCTGAACCGGCCGATCGGAGCGCACTTGTCCGCCCACCCGCACACCCCCGTCAACCAGGAGACCTTCCCCTTCAGACAGCACGTTGGTCGTCTCATAGACACCATTGGCGTCTTTATCAATTTCAACCGTGGCGCCGCCCACCCCGGCCATGACCGAGAAACCGACATACTCGAACTGCTGGAAATCAGTCGCATCCGGAATATTCACGCCCACCGGCGCAAGAAAATAGGTACCCCAGAAAACCGTATCAAACACTTCATTGGCTCCGGCAAGCAACGTGGCCGATCCGGATGCCCATCCGGCACGGGTTACCGCGATCGGCTTGGTGGCGGCAATCTTGTCCCCGGCATCAAAGTTGATCACGGTGCGGTTCGAACTGACCACCGAGTTCTCAAGCAGAATGACAGAACCATAATTCAGCACGTCCGAAGCGAACCCCGGCGGCATGCCGTTGGTCGGATTATTGTCTCCCCATATCTGCGTACCACCCAGGTTGGTCGCCGCATAGAGGTTAAGCGGTTCCTGGACACTCGCATCGAAACCATTCTCCCAATGATCATAGTAAATCAGTGTATTGTCACTGAACACCGACACCGAGATGTAGTTGTACATCGGATCGACAGGCTTGTATTCCGCCCCGACGGTGGAATTGCTGACAATCGTCTTCAACGATTGCAGGAAATGATTCTCTGGAATGGGGATGTAAAAGGTCTGTACAGGGGGAGGATTGTCTGAAGCCACAACCAATTGTGTAAAAGGCAGAAAGGCACACAATAACACAGCAAAGAGCGACGGGGAGTGTCGCTTAAGCCAATGCCATCCATCACGTTCAGGCATATCGGCGCTGACAAACACAAGCAACCTCGGCCGTAATCACCCTCCCCCGAACGTGATTTGGCTTAAAACTTTCAATTGATTCTACCAAACAGGACGGAAAACACAATGATAATAATACAGCGAACACCGCGAGGGGCGCATCCCTGAATGACTGACCTACAGGATGGTGTTGGCATCCTCTGGCCGTTATGTGAGAGGTCACTCTCTCT
>Ga0156641_1123_pt3 | contig 26273 bp, 19 predicted proteins | sample RifOxyC3_FD_110715 | JGI IMG/M metagenome (GOLD analysis project Ga0156641, IMG submission 110715) | Lentisphaerae bacterium RIFOXYC12_FULL_60_16 | reverse complement strand
AACAACTTTCTGATGCGCCGGTCGATCGCTCATTCCACGTGTCGGTGGGCCCCCAGAAAATCGTTTTCACCGGCGGGATGCAACCCACCTTTTACCGATCCGACAAGGGGACGCTTTTGATCGGGTCCGGTGTTCCCCTATCTCCCGGCACACCCATCCCGGACCGCAATCGGGGGGGCGTTCCCATCAATCTTATTTCACGGACCAACGGAAAAACATGGGAGCGCTGGATTCCCCCCCAGCCGCCCGAGGGGGCTTTTGGCCATGCCGCCAATCCGTTTAATCCCAATATTCAGGAAGTTCCCGGCATCCCGGCGGGCGGCCTCACCTCCCGCCGGGATGGATCCGTGATCGCCATTGAAACCTGGGGCGATGGACCGGATGCAAGGGGTTTATTCCACACCAGAATATGGACTTCGATGGACGATATGGCCTCTTTCTCTCCGCAACCAGCCACCCTGTATTGTCCGCAAGGCCGGTCGGCTTTTGATGATGGTGGCCATCCCTGTTCCGGATTATGTTTCTGCCGCACGATGCTGGAATTGCCATCGGGCGATCTGCTGGTCACCGCTTACGGCTGGTTTGAAGGCGACACGACGCCCTGCGCCTATCTCCCGGCGGCTTTTCGGAGCCGGGTGGTTTTATTCCGGTCCCGGAATGGCGGAACCCATTGGGATCTGGTTGCCACCCTGGCGGTGGACCCTTCCTGTGGCGAGGAAGGATTCAACGAGACCGCCCTGGTGCGCCTCTCCAAAGGACCCCACGCCGGTCGGTTGGTTGCCCTCATGCGTACCGGCAGCAACAACTGCGCGATTCATAAAGTGGTGAGTGATGATGAAGGCGGCATCTGGTCCAAACCACAAGCATTGCCCTTTGGCGGGGTTTACCCCGATTTGGTTGAGATGACCGACGGCACGCTTGCGGCCAGTTTCGGTTGGCGGATTTGGGGCGGCGGCGTCATGCAAAATTATTACACGGTGTTCAGTCGGGATGGCGGGGAAACCTGGGTTAATCTCACGCGGCTCCCCCTGGAAGATCACGCGGCCACACCGTATCCCTGCGGCACCTGGTACACCGGCTTGCGTGAAATCGAACCGGGCCGCCTGCTGGTCGCGTATGACTTCGGCGCCTTCAAGCCCACCTGGCCGGTCAAATACATCGCCACCCGCGAAGTGATCGTACAGGCATAGGGGCGGGCTTCCTGCGAAAGCACTTCGTCCTGCCGGCCTCCGCGAGGGATGTTTCTTGTCGCAGGTCCCGACTCAGAATCCGTAGCCGGCGGCGTCCGCGCCGATGCGGTCGCGCACGAGGTCGGCCATGACCACCGGTCCCCCCGCCGTCACGCCCGGGGCGACCGTGCGGCCCTGCTTGAGGCTCGTCTCCGCTGCCTCCAGCACCGCCGTCGTGCAGAACCCCAGCTCGATCGGGTCCATCATGGCCTGGCGCACGTCATCACCCAGGTGCCCGCTCCGTGCCGCCAGCAGCTTTTGCAGCAGCCGGCCCGGATTGGATACCGCATAGCCCGACACCATGCCGTGCCGGTCGAAGTTCCGGTACAACGGATTCACCTCGAACAGCCCCTCGGCATGGATCTCCCGGTATCCCGGCGTGTCAATGCCCAGGTCGAGCATACCCTCGGTACAGATCATCCGGCTTTCCTGCACGGTCAGCGAATGCGCCATGTTGGGCAGGTGCCACCCGGTGATGATGTGCGCCACCCCGCCGTTCTCAAACCGGATCTCGGTGTCCACCAGATCATACCCCTTGACCGCCTTGGGCTTGAGGGCGGGCAGCTTCTGCGAAAAGCCCGTCGCACGGACCTCGACCGGTTTCAACCCGACAATCTTCATGAAGCTGTCGGCCATGTGCACGGTGAGGAAACTGATCGGGGAATTCTTCTCGGCAAACCCGGGCGTGGCAAAGAACGGCGGTTCCCGGTTGGGGTCCACCACGAGGATCTTGTCCACCATGTACCATACCGCCGCCTGGAACTGCCCGTACCGGCCCGACCGATACCGCGCCTCCGCCTCCTTGAAACGGGGATCCTCCCGCTTGTGGAAATCCACGGCCAGCAGACGGCCGTTTTCCCGGGCGGTGCGGATCATCGTGTGGACATCCTGGATCGTGGCGGCGGTGGGTTTCGGCACCAGCACATCGCGCCCCGCCTTCAGGGCGTCCACCGCCGGCCCGCAATGCAACACATCGGGCGTATTGATCTGCGCGACGTCGAACTCGACCTTGTCGAGCAGTTCCTGATGCGTGGCAAAAGCCCGGTCCACCGGGAAATGAAACGTGTCGCAGAACCATTGCCGGGCTGCCGGGCTCGGATCCGCAACACCGGCAATCTGGATGAACGGCGTAAAATCACTGCGGTAATACAGGTACTGGTAGATGTCCCGTACCACCGCACCCAGACCGACCACACCGATGCGAAGCTTCTCCATGACGGCTCCTCCCCACCATGACCCGACGATCCGGCAACCTCAACCGTTCTGCAACACGCCGACCTTGCCGAATTTCTCCTTCACGGGCGCCAGCTTCTCCAGCGGTTTGGTGTTGGGGCACTGGTCGGCAATCCTCACCCGGGGTTTGGCCCACCGCACCGCATTGGCCAGGACCTTCTGGACGTTGGCGTCATGGAAGATCGGGTAGGTCTCGTGCCCGGGCCGGAAATAAAAGATCCGGCCATGCCCGCGTTCCCAGCAACACCCGCTCCGGAACACTTCGCCGCCCTCGAACCAGGAAACAAAAATCAGCTTGTCGGGCGTGGGAATATCGAACCGTTCGCCGTACATTTCCGTGTTCGGCAATTCGAAGTATTCTCCGAGCCCCTCGGTGATGGGATGGCCGGGCTCGATATTCCACAGTCGCTCCTTCTCCCCCGCCTCACGCCACTTGAGTGAGCAGTTGGTGCCCATCATGCGCTTGAAGATCTTGGAGAAATGACCGGAATGCAGGACAATCAACCCCATCCCCTCAAGCACCCGCTTCTGGACCCGGGCCACCACCTCATCCTTGACCTCGCCATGCGCCACGTGCCCCCACCAGGTCAGGACATCGGTCTGGTTCAACACGTCCTCGGTCAACCCGTGCTCGGGTTCATCGAGCGTCGCGGTACGGACAGCCAGGTCCTTGTGGGCGGCCAGGGCGCCGCGGATAACCTCGTGCATGCCGTTCGGATAGATCGCCTTGACGGCGTCGTTCTTCTTCTCATGGCGGAATTCATTCCAGACGGTGACCTGTATTTTTCCACTCATAGCGTATACTCCTGTTGGGGAACTCATTAATCCGTTAATCAGGTCGTATTGAGGATCAGACCCTCCCGCCGGTCAATCCTAAACACAAGCAGGCGAAGCCATCGCCAGACGGCTCGTGTGGAAACGAGCCCTCCATGCGCTTCGCTCTTTTCCATATTCCATCGCGGTGCCGGCGTACTCGCCCGGACCGCGAGGTAAACACGGGCTTCCATTTCGAAAAGGGCAACGGCTTCGCGTCAGATGGCTCCAGCCGCAAGGCGGAGCCGTCGGCGCCATACTCTCGTATGCGCCGATGGCGACCTTACTATTACCCACAAGTCTGGAGTCTTCTAGCTGCGGGATTCCTTTTTGAATACTTCGATGTTTATTGCGATGAGCTCCTCAATGAGACGGCGTAGCCCACTGTAATTGGATATCATCTTCCGGATTCTGGGCAATTGATCTACCGGAACATACACGATATGTGTTTGCTGATCATGGTCCTTGTAGGTTAGGCGATAGGCCAGACGAGATGACTGCTTCTCGCAGATACATCTCGCCCTGTTACATCTGGCGCAGACGCTTGCAACGGAACCGCGCAGGAACTCCGGCCACTGGGCGAGTTTCTTCATGAGCGCGGTCTGCTTTTCTTTTGGATCTCTCATTGACGATTTCTTTCAGTTATCATATAGATGTATTATATACATCTACTATTGTCAAGGGTCATTAAGATCAACCGGGGGTGCCAATGGATGAACCACGCGGGATGAATTGGGCGGCCGAAGAATTCAAGGAAGTTGATCTTGGCGACAAGCGGCTTGATGCCAGGCTGATCTGTCTGTGTGACCGATTTTCAGATGCCCCGGAAAGCCCCATCAGCCAAGCCTGCTCAAACTGGGCGGAAACCAAAGCTGCCTACCGTTTCTTCCGGAATGAGAACGTCGATAGTCAGGAGATCTTGACAGCCCACCGCTGCAAGACGGTCAAGCGTGCTGGGAATGAGAAGATCGTTCTGGCGGTTCAAGACACCAGCTACTTCGTCTATACCCATCACCCCTGCACGGAGGGGTTAGGCAGGATGTCCCTGAAGGAAGGAAAACAGCCAGGGAACATCCATTCCAAGGGATTGATGATGCATATTTGCATGGCGGTCACCACGGAAGGAGTGCCACTTGGTTTATTAGACCAGAAGATCTTTGCACGGAAACTTCGGCCAAAGCATGAGCGCCGCAAGGCCGGCAGGCATATCCATGACATTCTCCCTGTTGAGGAAAAGTCGAGTTACCGGTGGCTTGAATCGCTAATAACTACACATAAAGCTATGACGGATACCCGGGTCGTCACGGTATGTGACAGAGAAGCTGACTTGTACGATTTGTTTAAACTGAGCGATCAACTTGGATCGGCGGTTCTTATCCGCGCCAGTGCCAATAGAACCGTCAACCGCAAATCAAGATATGCAGAAAGCGATGTATTGAAGCTCTGGGAATACATAGGCCAACAACCCGAAGCCGGGTCATACACGATCGATATCCCCAGGAAAGGAGAGACGCATAAACGTGCTGAACGGGACGCACGCAAGGCCGTGGTAACGGTGCGATTTTGGGCCTTCCAGATGAATCCTCCTTGCCACAATCCACAGCACGGTAAAGAGCCGCTTCCAGATATAACCATGAACGCTATCTATGTCCTTGAACCCAATCCCCCGGACGGAGAGGAACCGGTTGAATGGATGCTTCTGACCAATCTTCAGATCACATCCTTTGACGAAGCCTGCGAGAAAGTAAAGTGGTACGGCCTACGATGGCGCATCGAAATGTACTTCAAAGTTTTGAAGTCCGGCTTTCGTGTTGAGGCTTGCCGACTGGAACATGCCGATAGACTCGCGCGATATCTTACCGTTATGAGCATTGTAGCGTGGCGACTATTCCAGATCACCCTCGTGGTAAGAACCGATCCGGCTGCCGACTGCTCGACCTATCTCTCTGAGAGTGAATGGAAAGTTCTGACCATAAAAGCAACGGGGAACCGGGAGCCTCCGCAGAGGGCGCCCACCATCGGGAACGTCGTGATCTGGGTTGCGAAACTCGGTGGCTATCTGGCCCGAAAAAGTGACGGTCCCCCCGGTACGCTCGCCCTGTGGAGAGGATGGAAGCGACTGACAGACTTGACGGAAGGTTGGACTCTGGCAACTAAATCATGAGACTTGTGGGTAATAGTAAGGATGGCGACAACACCGCGGATGGGGCCATATCACGCGAAGACGCTTGCACCGAAATGGAAGCCCGTTGGTTCATCACACAGCCTGCCTACCACCATCGTTACGTATCGCCTGCAACAACCGGTCCACCACCGGCGTCAACAACTCCGTCACCAGCGCATGCCCGCGATCATTGGGATGCATACCATCGAGGAAATAATCCGCCACCGCAGCGGCACGATTCCCGATCAACGCCTGGTAACGCCCGTAAACATCAAGGCCCACACACCCGGTTTCACGAGTCACCGTCCGCACCGCCTCCGCATACGAACCCAGCAACACATTGAATCCGTCGAAATCGTCCGGCCGGTACGGCGGCTTGCCGTAGAGTTCCAGCATGGCCGGGGTCCAGTACATCGGATTCGGGGTCATCAGGATCACCCGGCACAACGCCTGCATCAGGGTTTCAACCATGCGGCGGATGGTGGCGGAAAACTCCGCCAGGGGGACCCGTGGGTCTGTCCGGCCCAGCCGCACGTCCACGGCGGCATCGTTGATGCCGAACTGGACAACGGCCAGGCGGGGCTGATGATCCAGCACGTCTTTCCGGAACCGGGCTGACGCCAGGCGGGTATCGTTCCCGCCCACCCCGGCATTGATCACCGTCAGACCCGATGGCCCGAAAATGTCCCGCAACCGATCGGCATACACGACCAGGTTCCGGTCCCCCACGCGGCGCGGCGCCGTCGTGGAATCTCCCAAAGCAACCATCGTCACGGAATTCAGCGGGTTATCCTTTCTTATCGATCACCCGTTCATCAGTCCCCGATAGACATCGAGTGCATATTGATAGATGTCATAGTCGATGTTGGTGGATAGCGAATGGTCGGAGCCATAGACGAAACGTGCGTGGCGGGCCTTCATGCCCTGCATGAAATCCGTTACGCCTTTCCGGACAGCCGCACGGTCACGGCTTTCCAGGATGCGTTCATCCAGTCCGCCGACAAACATCAGGTGTTCGCCATACTGTTCAGCGAACGTGAAGATGTCGTTTCCCGCCTTGACCTCCATTGGATGGATCCCGTCGAAACCGGCCTGCACGATGAGCGGAAGGGCCGGCTCCTGGAAACCACACGAGTGGAAAATCACCGGCAGGTCATGCGCGTGAAAGAACTCCACAATTTCCCGGTAGTAGGGGAAAATCAAGGACTCCAGGACCGCCGGATTGCAGAACAACCGATCCTTGTAGCCCAGGTCTTCATAGATCCATATGCCGTCCGGCTTGCCGGCCTCGGCGAAAAGGATTGTGTAGCATTGTTTGTACAGGTCGGTGTAGGTACGACAGAAGTCGTGAATCCAGTCCGGATCATCGGCAAGGGCCATATACATGGCATAGTCACCCATGCTGCCGCGCATGTTCTCCCAGACCAGGGTACTGCCGTAATGCGACCATCGGCCCTGTGCGCGCCGTTTGGCCAGGTTATCGCGCACGGCCGGAATATCCCCCACCCGCTGGCGGTCAAAGGGAAACAACAACGGCTTGTATTCACGCTCCCATATTTCCCGGCTGGTCATGTGGAAATCCACGTGTTCCGGGGTCCCGGATTTGTGTTTCCAGTATTTCAGCACCGCCCCGGCGCCGTTACGGGTGGTTTTCCAGGCATCGGTCTCCTCCACCGTTTCGCTGAACCCGCGTTTAGGCAACCAGTCGAACCAGCCCCCGCACCCGGCCATGTCGTAGCCGAAATGTTCCAGGGAATCGGTCGGCTCCCCCTGTGCATTGGCCGGCAGGCCCTGTGTCACCCACTTCCGCAACGTGTCGCCCCAGGGACTGTCCGTCTGGGGGACATGATCAACGGGGCGTTTCCTCAGCAGGTTGTCGATCGCTTCACGTCCTGATTGCATGGTTTAAACGCGCTCCTTTCAACACCTGCATCACGCTACGCATCACACGGCCCGGGGTCAACCATCGCTTGTATCCAGCAGGATCATATTTTCACACCCTGAATAAAATACCGGTTGGGCATGCACACGGCCGTCAGCGTCCGGCTTTGGCCTGCTCATATTCCGCTTCGGAGACAGGTTCGATGCGAAGGTTGTCGAACCAGTACAGGCCGGGCGGGTAGTAGGCATAAAGCATGACTTTCATCTCGCTGATTTCCGGGCGTTGCAACGTGGGATGCAGCACCGCGGACTGGGTATGCCAGGCGTTCCCGGCCCCTTCACAGGGAACCACCTTCTCGTAACGACGCCGCATCTCACCTTTAAAAAACCCATAGCAGCGGACCCAGACCTTGGCCCCTCCCTGCCCTTTGAAATCAAACGTCACCCGGTAAGCCTGACCGGACCGGACGGGGATCGCATCGGAGTAGTACGAAAGCCCGTAGGTATCCGCCACGGCATTGCCGGCCGCCTGGGGAATGTTCCAGAAATTGGTGAGCCCCGTCTTCTCCCATTGTTCCACCATGGCTGTTTCCGATATCGCCGTATTCATCCGGATACACTTCCCGTGCGCCGGCGACGCAGGCTCGTTGGTCCATTGAACCCCCAACCCGTCCGGCTGAAACCAGAAAGCCGGCCTGGCCGGCTCCACGGCGTCAGCCGCTTCAAAGTCACCGTTCCGGACAAGTGCCGCCGCCGGTTCTTCAGCCCCTACCGATGTCACAAGCACCAGGCATGATCCCAGCCAGCCGGACAGCGGTATCAACACCCTTCGTGCACCCGTCAATCGCAACACATTCATCGGGTATCCCCCGCCATGCGCCGGAAGTAGTCGGCGACCAGTTCTTCATATCCCTTCGGCATGCCATCCTGCAGTCCCATCATGATTTCCCGCACCGCGGATTCCGGCAGAAGCGCCCGTTCCCGGTGCAGCCCCACTTCAGCCCGGATGTCTTTCCGCGCCTCCTGAAGGGCATCAATTGCCGTGTGATAGGAGCGGCGGACGCGCAACCCATCCTGACTCCGTGCCGCCTCCTCCACATTCCGCATGGCGGTCACGGACGCTTCAACATCACCGGAAGGCAGCTTGTATTTCCGGAGCTTGAGGGCAAGGGCTTCTGCCTGCTGCCGGATCTGCGCCTGGCTCCCGGCAATCCGCGCCATCTTTTCGGGAGGCGGCGGCGGTGTCGGACCACGCAGGCCGGCTTCACCGAACCCCGACAGCTTGCCCCCTCCGGTGGCCCCTCCCGAATCCATCGTGGAGGAATCCTGCACATGGCCCGGTTCAAAGGGACTCGGCGAAAGCCGTGTCGGGGTCTCCCGTCCCCCTTTGCCTTCGGCTGAATCCTGCACCATCTGCCCATGACTCTTGCCGGATCGCCCCTCTCCTGACCGGCCGCCGATTTCCTGCTGGTTGGGCAGCAGGTTCCCGGTGACCCCCTTGGCGCTCATGCTGGAAATCGGGCCATCCGCCGCATCCCACCCCGCTCCCTTGTCCATTGAATCCAGCCACGAACTCGACACATCCTCGATGTCCGGTTCCATCTCGGTTTCCTGATCCAGGAGTTCCCCCACGATATCCTCGAGTTCAGCAGGCAATTCAGCCATCGGAATATCCGCCTGGTTGGCGGGCTCTTCCATCGACCATTTCACATGGTCAGGCGTGTTGGACAACCACTTCTCAAGGTTCTGAACGAGTGCTTCGGCTTTCTCAAGGCCTGACTGTTCGAGCGGCACAGCCATTTCAATTTTCTTTTCGTAGAGCGCTGCGGCAGCCTTGTCGACATCCTGGATAACCTCGTTCAGTTGCTGCGCCACGGAACCGTCACCGAAATCCTGGAGCGGCAACCTGGCCCAATCGGTGAGTTTTTCCTCAAGGAACTTCGCCCACTCCGCTTCTTCCCGGGCCAGGGCACCGGCAATCTCCTCCTTTTCATCACGGGTTAGATCCTCCGGCTGCTTGTCCAGCAGGGACTGGTTGGCCTTGATGATCTGTTTTTGCGCACGCTCAAAAGCGCCCAGGTCATCGGCCAGCGAAGCGGCCGTATCGTCGCGCAGCGCAGGCGGCAGGACAACCTCCTTACCCCGGTTATTTTCCCTGGCCGGATCCTTATTGACCCGGGCATTGGAAACCGTGCCGAGCAACGCAATCAGCTCGTTCAGGATGTAGGTCTGCCGATCAATGATCCGATCCAACCGTTCCGGCAGTTCCGGGGTCGGAAGCCCCCCGATCCCCGCGATCTGCTGGAGCGCCAGACCCATCTCGTGTTCCACCAGCACGGACAGACGGTCGCTGAAACTGCGCGCCTCGGCGGGGAATTTCAACAGTTCGGCCCGGGTCTTCCGCCCGATGGAACGGGCATTCTCCTGCTGTTTCTTCATGCTGTCACCATGCGCGCCGACCCGCTGGTTCCCGATGGCTTCCTCCCGGTGGGTCCGGAGGTTGTCGGCCAGTTCATTGGCCCGCTTCTGTTCCGCAATGGTTTGCTTGAGCAGGTTCATGGCGTTGGCAAGAACGTCCCCTTCCGGTACGGTTAAATCGGCAATCGCTTTAACCCGGATCACCACCGGCTTGGACTTGCCGGGCTCACTGTCCGGCCTGAAGTCCGTACTCAGGGCTTCCAGCAGGTACGTCTCGCCCGGCACGAAGGTCCGCGGGTCGACGGTCAGGGAAAAGGATTCCCGGACCGGTCCCGGATTCCCCGGCGGCCCGGCATATCGCCATTCCTTGATCGGGCGTTGATCGGCGGCGCCGGTCAAGCCCCCGCCGGACCTGCAGATCACGACAAGGGTATGCATCCCGAAATCATCCGACGCGCGCACGGCCAGGGACAAGACCGTGCCGGGCGCCACAAACAGGTTCAGGTTGTCCGCCACAAACCCGACCTCCGGTGCATGATCGGTTTCCAACTGGACTTCGCCGGTCGCCACAATGGCCGGCAATCCGTTCCGCACACTGCGGGTCGTTATTGTGTAGGGGCCGGTATGGATGATGCCGGCATCCGTGGTCCACAGGTTCCCCTCCCGCACAAAGGCCACGTTGGTACGGGAGCCCGACCACATGACGGATGCAAGGGGCTGGTCAAAGGCCATCCGCACCTCCAACGTCGACAGGGGCAGACCGGAGACCGGCGCCGGGGGTCCGGCCCCCTCCCGCAACGGCAGCGCCGTATAGGCCGGCGGTTGAATCCGGAAGACCGACGCCATGATTCCCGGTTTCGGCACCACCGTCACCAGCACATGGCGTGAATAGGTGTCCGCGGCCAGAACCCGGAAACTGAACGAGCGCTGGACGGATCGGAAGGTGTAGTCGTATTGCCCCGGCGTGTCACGCACCTGCATCGGCGCCGTTTCGCCCGCACGCCGCACCGGATCGACAGGCCGCTGTCCCTCGGCCCAGACGATATACGGCATCGAATCAGGGCCAGGCGCCTGGCCATGCAAATCCACCATGGCGGAAACACCCAGGTCAGCACCTTCGTTGATCACGATGTCGGCAGACGGATGAACCACCAGGGAAATGGAACCGGCCGGCGGAATGTCTCCCAGCGGCAGGATATAGCGGGCCAACGCATTCACCACCTGGCGCGGAAAGATGAGGCTGTAGGCTATCCAGAGAATCGCCAACCCGGCAGTCGCCAAACCCCAGGTCATCAGTACACCGCGTTTCCAGAACTCCGAGACCGGCAGGGACGAAAGCACCGTTGAAGAACGATCCAATGTCCGGGACGCAAACATCTGTTCGCCGGGAGCCAGTTCCTGTGTTTCAAGCTGGCAGGCGTTGATAAGCAGATTGTCTTCCACACGCTGTACCTGCTCAAGCGCCATGGCGGTTCGCTCGGCATTCACACCGCCAAGGGCGGGAACCGCAACCTTCCGGACAAAACCCGCCAGCAGGAACAAACCTCCACCCGCGGCTAACGGGAACCGGATGGCGGAAGGCAAATCCAGCAGGTTATCGAGCAGAAACAGGACCAGCCATACACCCAGGGACATGGTCAGCCACCACAGTATGCCGGACATCACGGCAGACCGCTTGATCGTCCTGCCGGTACGAACCAGATACAAGCGTATGGAAGGGAGTCTGGTCACGGCAGCTCCATTCCGTCCTTGAGTCCAATGGCCCAGATTGCTTCCGAGGTCGACACATCCGGCGGTGCAACGCCAGGGGCGAGAATGCCCCGGAAAAAATACCCACGGCCGGCCACCATCAGATGGTCATCACGGTCCTTCCATCTCCATATTTCCAGACGCCAGGGTTGTGACGCCGCTGCATCCAGCGTCGTGGACCGTTTCCGGGAAAGCTGGAGCAAGGTATACACATCGCCACCACACCGGTATACGCCAAGGAGGTTTTGCACATCAAAGAAATCCTCCGCATCCCCCAACCCCTGTTGAATCCGGGCCGCCAGTCCCGTATCCGCCGTTGCCGGCCAGCCTACGGCGATATGCGACGGGAACTTCACGGCCAGGAAGCAATTGGTCGTCAGCAAACCCTTGAGCCGGAAGGTGGAGGCTTCCGTCCCGCGGGTTGCCGGCACGCGCAGAAGGGCGCCCGGGGTCAGCACCACGAGCTCCCCGGCACCCGCTTCCCCGACCTTGATATCGATAACCCGGCTCAACCAGGATGCCGGATCGCTGAACGAAATCCGCACGGGATAAACGATATCGGCGAATGTCTGCCCTTCGCCCCCCCGATCCTTGGCACGCAGGACAACCTTGGTGGTCTGTTCCTTTCCTTCAAGATAGAAAACCGTCGTATAGACATGCCCCCGGATGACCGTGCCATCGGCCAGGGATATCGCCGCCAGGATCTCCCGGACAGGATATGGTTGGCCCCACGTCTCCTTCCGGGTCCGGCCGGCTTCCGGGAAACGCCACTTCTGTTCCATCGTTTCCTGCTCCGGCTCAAAAACCATTTCCTGTAAAACATCAAGGGTCAGCGTCCTGAGCTGCTTGCCATCATGGATCTTCAATTCACTGCCCGTCGTCAGGGAAAGCGTCCCTTCGAGCTGTTCCCCGTTGGAAAATTGGACAACCGCAAAGCGGTTTGACCGGGCATGGACCGGGACGGCGGAATAAAACAGGACGGCGGCCACAACGGCAACGAGGCGAAGCACCCCGGACCGGCAACGGCCTCCCCGTTCCTGCCTGCGTGTTGACAAGGTTCCGTTCAAAACAGGTTCATCCTCCTCCGGATAATCCATTCGCCCACCAGGATAAGCAGAAAGACCAGCACAAACCAGGGAGCACCCGACAGCACCGATACCTCGGACGGAATGGTCCGGGCCTGGCGCATGACGGTCAGTTCCCGCACCAGTTTATCGACTGCCGGTTCATCAACATACATCCCCTTCCCCCGCGTGGCGAGTTCCGTAAGACTGCGGGTATTCAATTCCAGGCGTGCTCCCTCGTCGAGCCGCGGCGCCACCTGGAACACCTTGTCATAAGTCTCCAGCAGGTGGTTGTCCTGGTGGGCCATGAGCTGGAAACGATAGGTGCCCCGCTGTTCGAAGATCATTCGGGCATGAAAGGTTCCGGCCTCCCCCTGCACCGGCTCCACCGGAATCCGCCGGACATCGCGATCATGCGCCAGGGAGGCAGTAAGCTGCAGGGTCGAGGCATCCCCGCTGACCGAGGTTCGGATCTCCACCTCGGCCTTCTCACCCGGCCGGTAGAATGCCTGGTCCCACTTCAACGACAGAATCCGGCCACCTTCCACATTCGAGGCAAGGTTTCGGACCGCCTGCCGCCAGAACAGCCCGTAGGCTTTCTGCTGTTCATCCGACTGGCGTGCCCATTTCCATAAGGTGTTCGAGACAAGCGCCAGAACCGTTCCCTTGCCATACCGTTGCACGACAACCAGCGGAAGCGTCCGCCGGTCCACCGCCACAGTCATGAGCGCCGTGGCCCCGGCCTTCAGATGACCGACCGGAAAGATGGATTCAACCGTAACTCCCTTCGCATGCTGCAGGACATCGCCAATCCCCGCCACAACGGGATGATTGGCAACCGCGGCAGGAATGCTCACCGCGAATCCCCCGCGCAGGAGTTCACGTCCCGGACCGGCAGGTTCCCACGGGACCAGGGTCGCCAGGGAGACGGTATCGGGTGCGGCCGGCAACAGCAGCGACTCGTCGGCAAGGAAGATGACGGCGCCCCCTTGCTCCACATAGGTTTTCAGCGCGGCAACCTGGTTGTCCCTCCAGGCATTGACCGGCACCGCACCGATGACCACACAGTCGAAGGATTTCAGAACCCCGGCATCCGCGGGGAATCCGGATTCCAGATTCTCGTCGCCGGGGATGCGTTCCCCCTGGATGGTAAACCGTTCCCCGATGGTCCGGAAAAGCGCGGTGAAGGTAACGCCCGGATCGCGTATCAGCTCGCTCCGCAGCATCTTGAGCTCCAACCCCAGTTCACGGGCGAAAAACAGGACGTGCAGGGATTTCCGCCGGACATCGATCGCCAGGGTCCGCGTGTTGTTGAGCGTCGAGAGTTCACCGGGCAGATTCCCGAGTACAAGCCGGAATCGCCGGTTACCAAGATCATGGGCCGCCGTCTTGAATGTGGCCTGGAACCAACCCCGGGAAAGATCAACCACGTGATCCCCGGCTTTGATCCATTGACCGTCTGTCTCCCGCTCCAAGGTCAGCGGCACCCGCACCAGGGCTGCCGGGTTGAAGGCAGTTGGAGTCCGCACTCCCACGTCAACCTGGATGTTGAAATCCGCGTCTTTCTCGATGGAGGCAGGGAACCGGACATCCACGATTGCCAGATCAGGGGCTGCGGCAAGGTCAGAGCCAACCCCCACGATGTGCAGCGGAATCGAGGGCCGTTCCGCATGTTCAACCGGTTCATCGCCACCGTCGGTCAGCATCACGACCGCCGCATAGGAGGACAGATCCGAACGCCTGGAAAGCGACAGGAGGGTTGCCCCCACGTCCGTGTTCCGCACACCGGCTGTCGAAACCGGCGCCGGGGCATCCCTGAGTTCCGTATCGAATTCAAGGGGCGTGACCTCCATCCCGGCGGGCAGGTCAGTCCGGATCTTCTCCAGCACGGCCTGCGCACGTTCACGACGTGATAATCGACCGGAATCCCGGACTTCCATGGAAGCAGAAACATCGACAAGCGCCAGGATACGGTCAGCGGTATGGATCCGCAGGTTCCGGCTCCAGACCGGATCCAGCAGGGCCACGACCAGGAGCAACACCACCAGGACCCGGGGCAAAACCAGCAGCAACGCCCGGCTTCGGGACATCCGGGACAGGAGGTTCCGGTAGATGACGGACACCCACCACGCAAGGAGCGCCACCAGCAGGCCGGACGCAACAGCCCCCAGGTGCGGTCGCCACAGCATCATGCCCATCACCAGGTTCATCCCGTTAAAATCCCCCCTGCCGGAAACGGACGATCAACGCCCTGATCCTGTCCCGGATTGAACCTGACACCGGCTTCCCACGCGCTGACTTGCCGGGATGCCGGATGGCGGCAACATTGACCACCAGACCCTCCACCAGGACCGCTGCCAGCGCCAGCAGCAGCAACGGCAGGTAAAGATCCACCCCGGTTCGCATCCTTCGTACCTGCCGGACAAGGGTTTCGCTGTTCCGGTACGCATCCACACGGTGCGGCAAGCCTGCCAGTGCCGGTACGGATTCCGCTTCCAGAAACACCTCACCGCCTTCTTCCACGGACGACCGTACCGCGACATACGACGTCACGTTGCTGGTCTCCAGCGAATAGATGCCTGCCCGGGGCAGGGCCGGCACATCATGACCGGGCCCCTGCCACTCCATCACGCTGCCGGCAACCGCCCGGATCCGGACCGGTTGACGAACCGCCTCCAGCCCCGGCGGACGCCCGCCCGCCACGATGGTTGCCGCACGTTCAGCGGGATTTTGTCCGGACAATACCATGCCATGTATGAAGGCAACGAACCCCGCCTTGAGCGGAAGCGTGCTGGCTGCGGAATCAAACGCAAACCCACTGACAAAACACCTCCCCTTCCCGACCCTTTGTTCGACCACCACCGGCGTTCCGTCCTGAAGCGCCAGCAGCGAAACCACAGGGGAACCCGCCTGCAACGGAAACGTTTTGAACAATTTGATCTGGTGCAGCATCACCTCGCCCGTATCGTCCCGCAGGTCATCCCATACGGCCGCCTGCTGGTTCAACACCATGACAGCACGACCCGCCGCATCGGTAATGAACGGACCATACCTCACGGAAAGCCACGGCGGCATCCTGGCGGGCGGTGACACGGAACCGGCGTCCGGCAGCAGCAGGACATGCCCCCCCTGCTCAAGATATGAACCCAGGATGGCCCGGTCGGCGTCCGGTAACCCCGGCCATACGGACCATGGCAGCACGACCATGGCCGGAGGATCGGCAAATGCCTGCGACAGGGACGCATCCTTTCGCCTGAACGAAGGGACCAGTCCGGACAGGGTCCCGTCACCTGACGGCGATACGGCCAGGGGAACCACGCCAAATCGGTCGGCTTCGCCACAGAACAGAACCGTGCGTCTCGGTTGGACCCGGAAAGCCACCGCCGCATGATTATCCGGCTCAAAAGCATCGTTCTCGATATGGGCGGCCAGCCAGGAGTTCCCGGCGGCAGGCGTCTCAAAGGGTACGCCGATGGTGCGGGTGCTGTTGGGCGGAACATCCGCCGGACAGGAGGTTTTGACCCCGCCGGGAGCCTCGCAGACAAGCCGGATCCGGGCCTCGATCCCGGAGGCATTGTGCAGGGTGGCCTGCGCCAGATATCGACGGTCCGCAACCAGCATCCGGCGCGGCAACTCGATGTTGTCCAGCACCACATTGGCCCCTTCCCACGGCTTACTCGTGAGACGATAGACGGTGATCGAGGCGCCGCCGGGCGCCGGGCGGTGATCCCGGGGTGGGTTCACCCACTCGGTTTCCTGCAGGTCCGTGAAAAGATGTATTTCCCGGCGGGCGGTGGAAGACGCTTCAAGCAGCGAAAACGCATGCGCCAGGGCCCGGGCCGGAGCGCCGGAACCCTGGGTCACCTTGATACGCTCCAGCGATGCGCGAAGCGCATCCCGATCCGTCGACAACCCGTCCGGCATGGCCGCACCCGGGTCCTCCACGAGCAGCCGAATCGCGAGCGAATCCGTTTGGTCCATGTCGGCGATCAGGGCGGCAGCGGCATCAAGGGCGCCTGACAACTTGGGCCGGCCATCCGGTGCAGGGCCCGCCATGGAACCGGAGTTGTCGATCACGACCACCTGGCAAACCGGCCCGCTGCCGGCGTGTCCCAGCCAGACCGGCCTGGAAAGGGCCAGGATAAGCAGGATGATCAGCAGGGCGCGAAGCAGGAGGGCCAGCCATTCCCGGATCCGTTTACGCGCGCTCAACCGGGGCTCCGCCTGGAGAAAGAACATCAGGGATGGAAACGGGCGGATCTGTTTGCGGACCCGGAGGAACAGGTGGAACAGGACGGGCAGTCCCGCCAGGGGAAGCATCCACAGGAACCAGGGGTGGGCGGCAATAATTCCAAACATCGTCCTGCTAGCTCCCCAGTTTACTCAACGAGGTTTCAACCGGTTGCGAGGTTTCCATCAGCTGGTAGGTGGCCAGGCATTCCGCGCAGCCCGATCGCAGGGTATCAAGGTGCTGGAGAACCGCCTCCCGGTAAGCCTCCTTCACCTCGTCCACATCGACCACAAGCCGGCGCCGGGTTTCCAGGTCACGCAGATCGGCAACCCCGCCAAAGGAGAGCCGGCGCTCACCGCGATCCATGACGTGCAGGACCATGATATTATGGCCATCGTGATACAGGTGCCGGATGCCGCGCAGAATCCGTTCCGCATCCTGCAGCAGGTCGGAGATGAGGATGACCAGGCTCTTGGAACCAATATGGGTCGTGGCCTCGTGGATGGCCGCCTCAATGTCGCCCGCGCCGGACGGTCGCACGGTTTCCAGGTGCTCCAGCACCGGCCTGAGCCCTTCGGACGTCCCGACCGCCGGAAAACCCTTGATCAGCCGGCGGTCAAAGGTCATCAGGCCGACGGAATCACGCTGGTTCACGAGCATATACATCAGGCCGGCCGCCAGGAAACAACCGTACTCCATCTTCGTGACGCGGCCTTCATCGCGAAAGGCCAGGCTTCCGGAGGTATCGAGCAGGATCGTGGCACGCAGATTCGTCTCCTCGTAGCACTGGCGGATCATATACTTGTCGGTCCGGGCATAGACCGGCCAGTCGATGAGACTGGTGGGGTCACCCGGGGTATAGGGACGGTATTCGGCAAACTCGACCGAAGCACCATGATGCGGTGACCGGTGCAAGCCGGCCCGGAACCCGTGTACCGGGCGGCGGACCGACAACCCCAGGCTCGTGAGCGCCTCAGCCAGCGTTGATGGAAGATACTTGTATCGTGACATGGAAATCGTGCCGTTTCACCGTCAGACAGCCGCCCGTCAATAGGTGGGTTCCTTGACCTGCTCCACGATGCGCTTGACGATGGCGTCAGCGGTGATCCCGTCACTCGCTGCCGAAAAATTCCGGAATATCCGGTGCCGGAGCACCGGCAACGCGTATTGCCGGATGTCCGCACAGGAGACGGCAAAACGCCCGTTGAGCAGCACATAGGCCTTGGCCGCCAGCAACAGGTACTGGCCGGCCCGGGTTCCGGCGCCCCAGCGTACCCATTTTTCGACGAAGTCCGGGGTCTCCGGTTGTCCCGGCCGCGTGGCCCGCACGAGGCTTGCCGCATAGTGGGCCACATGCGGCGTGACCGGAACCTGGCGCACCAGGTTCTGCAGATCGATCAGTTCCGCCGCGTCGAGCATCTTTTCGACCCGGGGTGCGGAATCCCGCGTGGTGTCCATCAGGATCTGCGTCTCATGCCGGGAATCCGGGTAGTCGACATGGACCGAGAACATGAACCGGTCGAGTTGCGCTTCAGGCAGCGGATAGGTTCCCTCCAGTTCGATCGGATTCTGCGTGGCCAGCACCATGAACGGCTTGGGAAGTTCGTAGCAGGTGCCGGAAACCGTGATCTGCTGTTCCTGCATGGCCTCGAGCAGGGCCGCCTGGGTCTTGGGCGGCGTCCGGTTGATTTCGTCGGCCAGCAGCATGTTGGCGAAGATGGGCCCCGGGTTGAAACGAAACGTCCGGCCGCCGGTCGACGCATTCTCCTCCAGGATATCGGTTCCGGTGATATCCGCCGGCATCAGATCCGGCGTGAACTGAATGCGGTTCGCGCGCAGATCGAGTGACGACGCAAGGGTCTTGACGAGCAGGGTCTTGCCAAGACCCGGCACACCGATGAGCAGGCAGTGCCCGCGCGCGAAGAACGCGGTGAGGATCTGCTCGATCACCGCCCCCTGGCCGATGATGACCTTGCACAGCTCGTTCGTGATCTTTTCCCGGGCCGCGGCAAGTTTCGCCATGGCCGCTTCCTGCGCCCGGATGTCCGTGGAATCCACTGCTTCATGGGTCGGCATATTGCTGGGTCTCCTTATACGTGCCTGGATATGACCGCCTGGTTCAGGCCTTTGCCGCCTTAATGCGTGGCGGCATACATCATGATGTTTACACCGAGTTGCGTTCCCGAGTAAGGCTCGTAGGCCCTGGCCAGCGGGTACTCGCACCCGAGCCAGGCGGATTCAATGTCATAGGGGCTGTAAATCACCCGTACATCGCCGTCAACCTCGATCCCCTCGAGCACGGGATAGGTGATGTCGGGGGTCGCCTTGACGACGGCCGGCGTATAGCGGCTCCGGTCGATCTTGAACACGGCGGTATACAGCGGATGCGTCGGCGGAAGTGGAACCAGCCTGGCGCCGGGCAGCAGGGCGGCGATCTCGCGCCGGGCAACGGCATCGAAACTCCGGAGCCCCAGGCCGTTGTTGATGAGCAGCGTTCCGGAATGCTTCAGGAATCCACGCAGGGCGGCACGGCTCGATTCATCGAGGCGGAAGTCATCCAGCCCGGTCAGGTACAGGAAGGAATAGCCGGAAAGATCGTCCTGTCCCGGCTTGACGCTGACCCGTTTCAGGCTGACCTTCAACGCGGTGCTCTGGCGCAGCTGGACCAGGAGCGCACTGGCTGCACCGGGATGCACATTCCACGCGCCCTCATGCTCAACCTGGGCAAACACAAACTCGTCGGTCGGATGCTGCTCGTCGAGCGCCCCGAACAACTCCGGCTTGGCTTCTTCCCGGCCGGCCGCGGCATAGCCCACGGCGTATGCCACGAGGTTGATGCCGATCTTGTTGCCGGACTCCACATCGTAGTAGATCGCCTCCTGAATCAGGGGCACCTCGCGATCATCCCAGGAACAGCCCAGGCCGTATTTGGACAGCAGGATGCCGACACGACTGCCGACATAGACGCCTTCCAGGAAGGGCTTGTCCGAATCCAGGTTCTTCGGGTACCGCACCGTGTCAACATCCGCCAGCATGTGGTAAAGCGGATGGTCCGGCGGCAGCGTGCGGATCGCACACTCCGGAAATGCCGCTTCCGTGATCGTACGGGCCCCCGCGTAGAAATACGGTGACCCGGCAATCGAGTCGAAAACCACCATGCCCCCGCGCAGCACGTAGGCCCGCAGAACCGCGATCTGTCTGGCATCCAGCTTGATGGTCCGGCTTCCATTGAACAGCAGGACCGGCATGGCTTCCGGCTCACCGCTGAATTCCGACAGGGGAAAGGCCTCACCGGCATAGGGAAGCTCAAACCGCCACTGGCTCTTCCGGAGAATCTGCTGGAGGTCGCCCGGACATTGATTCCAGTCGGCGACTTCGGCGGTGGAGCCATTCCCGTAGGTAAACATGGCTTTCTCACCCCACATGACTTTGCCGATCAACGTGGGCGGCTTGGGTTCGCGTTTCCGTTCCGAGCGCCTGAGTGGCGTGGCCGGCAGGGGCAGCGGAGGAACCCCCTCCCCTCCCGAAATGCGACGCGGGGCCGCCTGGGGAGGCGGTCCCAGCGGACGAAGCCAGTCATCCTCGCCGGCCCGGCAATCGGCCGGGAACGGACCCAGGGTGATGAAGCACAGAAGCCCCATCCCGGCAATAACCGTCAGCGTGCGTTCATTGGCCATGCGTTGTCTCCCCGGGCCTGCCATGCAGGGCGATCCACCACCAACCCTTTTATCAGTAACGTCCCCGGAATGCTATTTATTGTCCACATCCGCCCGGCTGCCCCAGGCATCCCTGGCACGTGCGGCCGCTTCACTGTATGGATGATCCTTGAGCAGCTGACGATAGGTGACGGCAGCCTCCGCATCGTGCTTCATCGCGAATTGAATCTCCACCAGCGCCTGGAGCAGTTCCGACTTGCGGGTGTCGGTCTCCGCCACGGGCAGCAGCTTGCGTGCAAGCAGGAGCGCCCGTTGCAGTTCCTTTCTTCCCTGGCAGATCCCGATCATGATAAGCCCGGTTTCCGTGGCCATCCGCTGTTCCGGTGCATCCCATTCGATGCAGCGCACCATGAATTCCGCGCCTTCATATTCACCCCGGCGGAGATAGTCCCGCGCCGTTTCGAGCCGCGCCTGCCGCTTGAGCGCCAGCGCCGTGTTGTCCGGGGCATAGGAGGTTCCCACCTCCACATAGGCGGCACGCGCCAGGTCAAGATGCCCCTGGGCAAACAGCGCATCGGCTTCATAGATCCGCTTCAGCCGCTGCTCAGGATCCGGAAGCAGGGTCATGTCGACCTTCTGCAGGTGGTCCTGCGCCGCCTCCACCCGGCCGAGGTACTGGATCAGGAGTCCGGAGAAATGGAGATGCGCCCAGGCCTTCTGCGCCGGGGTGAACAGGGGGGACTCGATCACCAGCTCGAACGCGTCGGCAGCGAGCCCGTATTCCTGAAGATCGGGACGTTGGACAAAACGCGCCATCTCGCAGAAGACATTCGCGGTTATGGCATCGAAATCCCCTTTCCGCTGAAGACACAGGGCAGCAAATCGCCTGGCCATCATCAGATCCTCTTCATCGGCGGCAATCCGGTAGACGCTGACAAGATCGGCCACGGGAGCCGCCCGGAGATCCTCACGTTCCAATCGGCGTCGCTCCGCCTTGAAAAGGTGCTTCGGCTGATCCTTGTCCTGGGTCCAGAGGGGATGCACCAACACCCGCTGCGATCCCGTCGAGGATCCTTCCCGGTTCTGGACTTCCAGCTTCACCGTCCGCATACCGGGCGACAGGAACACATGCTCCGTACGGGCCCCTTCCTCCCGGGTACCGTCATCAAATTCCCACCGGTAACGCCGGCCTTCGTCCAGCGCCCGGAAACTTGCCAGGACCAGCGTCGCGGAACCGATGGTGAAATGGCCGGTGATCGCACATTCGAAATGCGCAACGTTTTGCCGGGATGGCGCGGATTCACAACCGGTGACGGTGTAGGTGGACACCGGCACAAAGCGGCCGGCCGGCATGACATCGAATCGATCCTGGCCGGGGGGTTGCCAGGCGGCTGTTACAGTGTATCCCTCCCCCTGCTTCACATTGTAATACGCGATCCGGTGCAGACCTGCGGAAAGGGTGATGCGCCCCTGGTATTGCCCCAGGCGCCCCCCCTGGCAACCATGCCAGCCGGGCCAGGCAGCGATGGCCTTTCCATCAATAAGGATACAGGAGGCATCCTCCGAAATCGTGGCAAAGCCATAATCTCCGGGTTTCTCAACCTGGAACAAACCTTCGATGATCGATACGAAATCCTTCGCAGGTCCGTGCGGATGGATCCCAAGGAAAATATCCGGAATCAGGCTCCGTCCAAGGACCGGACCGGAGGTGTCGCATAGCTGCCGGATGGCCGCCGCGTTGACAGGGTCCCCTTCCCCGCGTTTCCGGGTCTCGATGACAAGCCCTCCCCGAGGCACCCATACGGGTGAATGGACCGGGCCCGGACCGGTATAAACCTCGTAGCTGGATTCCTGTCCCGAAGCATCGAAACGGACCTTCAACGCCTCGCCTTCAGCCGACCACAGGATCTCGCATCCGACTTGCCTGCCATTCGCACCAAAAACCTCGATGCACGTATTGCTGGCGGCACGGTCATTGCTCCAGAGCAGGAAATATCCGGTATCCGTCTTGCCCCCTGCGTCACCGGTGCGCTCGATCCGGTAACGGCAATCGGCATTCGTGGAATTCCATTCCGCCCGGGCCGGACCGGCCCGGAATATCGAGAGACAAAGAAAGAACAGGATCCCGGGCCGTACGCTCCGGCATCCGCGCAGGGGGCTGCCAAACCCCTTCAGGCACATTTTCAATTGCAACACCCTGGTTTCACCCGTTTAGCAGGTTTCATATTGGCGCGCGGCTTCGCACATGGCAGACATCGCCGGAACCCGTTTGTTGGATGTCATGAATGCTCCCCGTCTCCGGCTTGCTTTACATGCCATTCGCGGATGCATCCGGTTGCTTCAAGTCAACAAACGATTTGAGCCATCCATCGAATGACGGTGCCACGGCGGAAATCCTCCCCTGACCGTGATCAAACACATGGACCGGGGCATCGTCAGGCCGTTCGGTCCCGGCAATAATCCTGAATCCAAACACATTTCCCATGCAGTCGGACGCAACGACCACCAGGGCATCATCCATTCCGGCAGACCGGTACGCTTCCGTGGTCTTGAGCATGTCGTTCGCCGAAAAGAACTCCAGCACATCATGATGCAATCCTTCCGGCGAATGGTCCGGATCGCCAACCGTCACAAGGTCCTGGATGCCCGGCGTATGAACGGCCCCGTAGCAGGTCGCGAACCGGATGAAACTTTGCGGAAAACGGGTGTTCAACGCCTTTTCAACCTGCTTCAACGCTTCCGGCAAACAGGGCGTTTTAATCCCGACCGCAAAACGTTCCACGAAACGGTTATGAATCTCGGATCGCGTCATCATCATGTATCCCCGATTTAGAACCGGATCAATCCGGGAACTGCCGCCACCGCATCACGATAGGGCCGGATATACGTCGCGTCCAGGGCCAGTCCGCGAACACCGCCCGCCGCATCATGCGTCACGTGGACCAGGGAGGCATCGGTGTCATAGCCGGGCCGTTCGCCCAATCCAATGTCCAGCCGGTATCCCCACACCAGAGAATCACGCCGGCCATCCGCCCAGTCCAGTTGCAGGGATCCGGGCTCCTTGAGCGTCGCCGCCCGCGCCGTTGCCTGTACCGCCGGCGGGGTTCTCCCGCGAAAGGGAACCAGCACGGATACGAATTCCGCCCGCCCACTGGACATCGGTGCCAGGGCCAGGCACAACTGCGGGGCCGCCAGGGGCCGGCCCCGGTTCGGAACGTCTTCCCCGAATTCCGTGTACAGGTCCGAGACAAAACCCCGCGGCGGATCGGCTTCGCCGGTATGCACCGTGCCCCGGCATCCGTCCGGAAGAACCGGAAACACCATCAGCAGGTTGGCATCCGGATGGCCGGTGACCAGCCGCCGGACGGACGGGTCCCAGGTCACTGGCCCTGGCCCCAGTTGCCAGTTACTTTCCAGGAAGGGAGCGGTTTCATGCTGTTCATCATGATCCGGCACCCGTACGAAGCTGTCGACCACCACGATGGCCTGCCCGTGTATCCACATCAGGAACCGGTGATGACTGACCCATATCCCGCGGCCGAGATCGCCGCCATGCACCATGCTCAACCGGCCGGGATGAAACGTGCCTTCGTAATCCGACCATACCAGGTCGTATCCCGGTGCATGCCGGTAGGCGGTCTGCACGGGATTGGTCTGCGCCTGGTTCCACCCGTTGAGGTTCAAGGTGCTGTGCGCACGGGTGGATCGTCCATAATTACCCAGCGGCGTATCGGCGTATTCAAAGACGCCCGGATCCGCCAGCAGCGTCCGTCCGTAGGCGTGGATTTGGAGGCTGTTCCGGGAATAGTGGCAGTGGCCTTCACCCCAGCGCGTGGCATCAAACGTCAGATAAACGGCATCCGGTTCCCACGCGTCACGCAACAACGCCTGGCCGGCATCCGGGAACCAGCCGTTGGGCGCCGGCAACCCGGCCGGTAATCCCGCGGATTCCAGGAACGCGGCCCGGGCCGGTTGTTCCCGGTCCGGACGTCCACCCTCGAACCAGCCCCGCGAATCATGCAGGCCGTTTTCCGTTCCATTGGGCCGGTTGCAGAACAGGGCGTAATCCCACATGGCCGCCACGCGTTCTGTCCGAACCCGCAAACCCAGCTCCGGCAGGGCATTCGCCATCCGCCACAACAGGGTAAGTTCCTGGGTCATCCAGACATGGTAATGCGGGTTCCGTTCACGATGGCTGCCATCGGCATTGATCTGCCGGTTCACCGCATCGTTCAGGGCGCGAACCGACAGACCCCGCCAGGAGGCGGACTCCGGTACGGTATCCAGCAACAAGGCGGTCTTGAGCAGGTTGGCGGCGTCCGCCACCCGCCAGTTCATGCTGGCAGGACATATCCGCCCTGCCAGGCGGTCCGCCAGACGTACCACGCCGGCCAGCAACCGGTCCACGAACGGCGCGGGAAAAGCTTCGCTATCCATAAACCCGCCCAGCGTACTCAGCCACTCCTGCAACAGCACCGCCTGGGCCAACGAGGGCTTGGTGAAATTGGCAGCCTCGGCATCCAGAATCCGGGTTGTGTAGTGGGTCCGGGCAAAGCCGGCATAGCGCGGATCACCCGTAGCCAGCCAGCCGGATGCGGCCATGCGGATCACGCCTGCATCCCGCCAGGGGGACCCGGCGGATTGTCCGGCCAGCACACGGTCCATCACCGACACCAGTTCCGGTGTCCACGTCGGAAGACCCCAATACATCTCCCCCCGACTCCAGCCAAACAGGTCCTGATACCGTTCCCACTGTTCACGATACCGTGCCGATAACATCATACATTCCTCACGGATCAGGAACCGTCCTTACGCCTTCACGGCTTCCGGATCCTCCGGCTTCTTTTCCGGACCGCCCAGCCGCTCATGCATGTTGGTCAATCGTTCGATCGCCACGGACAGGCGCACGTTGGCGTCCTGCAGATCCGTCATGCGTTTGCTCACTTCCTGCTCGATCCGGTCGGCAAAGGCCATGGCATGATCCCGGTCATTGCGCAAGGTCCGCACAATACGCTGGAGCGATCCGGCAATCTCGATGAATTCCGGACCTTCCGAAACCGGAAACGGCTGGGACAGGTCTCCGGCGGCAACCACACGCAGATAATCCCGCAGCCGCATCATGGACCGGAAGATCCGTCCGAGCAGCATCAACCCCGTGATCGACAGCAGGAAATTCAAACCCACCACCAACAGTATGCTTTCCTGGGTGGCGGAAAGGGGCAACAGGTAAATGACCATGAAATACCCGAACGTCATGAACGGGATCACCGTCATCAAGGCAAACACCACCATCAGTTGCTGACGCCATCCCGCCTGGCTCAAGGATCCATCACGCATACCCACCTCCCTGTCGTTTCCGGCCCTTATCAGGGTGTTACCACCAGGGGATTCATACGCCTGCGGTACTCATCCGTCACCTCAAAAAACGGATCCGGCTCATCCCGCATCGTGAACGGGACAAACACCATGGCTTCATACAGCTCGGTGCCGGCCTTCACGGGTACCGGCAAACTCCGGATATTGGCGCAATAGGTCTGGTTCATCGACCGGATCGTATACACGGTATAGCCGCGATACACCGAGACATAGCTCTGCATCCGGCTGGTGTTGGGATGATGTCCCCCCTTGTGGTAATAGGCCAGCCGGGTGGTGAGCAGGGCGATCCCGGTCCGGTTGGTCACATGGTACAACGCCACCCACGGCGTATCCACGGACATGCGGGAAGCGGAAGGCGATCCCGTATCGTTGCCCTGTGCCTCCGTCAACGGAAGTTTCACCACCTCGCCGTTCTGGCGCGGCCAGGCGGCATGGGTGAACAACGACGGCGTCAGGCTG
>Ga0156641_1013_pt1 | contig 27110 bp, 28 predicted proteins | sample RifOxyC3_FD_110715 | JGI IMG/M metagenome (GOLD analysis project Ga0156641, IMG submission 110715) | Lentisphaerae bacterium RIFOXYC12_FULL_60_16 | reverse complement strand
AAGAATGTCGTTGAATCGAACCCGATTGAAACGCTGGTTGATCGGTGAATGGTCCTGGAAACGGGTGATCCGTTCGACGGTGTTGATCTACGGCATCGTGTTTGTTTATGCCGTGGTATGGTCGGAACGTATCATTTTTTTCGACGGGTTGTGCAGCTACCGGGAGCTGCCCGGAGCGGTATCGATTCCCACACCTGCGGGAAATCATGTGACGGCCTGGTATCGCCCCCACACCAATGCCGTGTTCACCATCCTGCATAGCCACGGGAATGGCGAGGATCTGGGCGACTTGCAGGACTATTTTAATGACTATCACCGACAGGGGTACTCCCTGTTCGCCTATGATTATCCGGGTTATGGCACCAGCCCGGGGCGTGCCAGCGAGCAGGGCACCTATGATGCGGTTGAAGCGGCATGGAATTACCTGACGAATACGCTGCAGATTCCGCCGGATCGCATCATCCTTCACGGGAGGTCGGTGGGCAGTGGTCCGGCCGTATGGTTGGCTGGGCGGGTCCGGCCAGCCGGGTTGATCGTGGAGAGTGGCTTTGTTTCGGCGTTCCGGGTGATGACGCGGATTCCGCTGCTGCCGTTTGACCGGTTCCCGAACTTGAAACGGTTACCGTTGGTGACGTGCCCGATGCTGTTTATTCATGGCGCCGGTGATCCGGTGATCAAGGCATGGCATGGGCGGGCATTGGCCAAGGCCGCCGGCGACCGGGGCACCCAGTGCATCATCGAAGGAGCCGGTCACAACGATGTTTCCTGGGTTCGACGGAAAAAATATTGGGACGCGATACGCCGTTTTGCGGACAGCCTGGATGGCCGGATCAACCGATCGGCCGTCCTTCCGCAAGCCGGTGAATGAGGTCGAGGTAGTACCGGTAGTTGTCCAGCGGCACATCCGGAGGGACCGCGTGGTCGCAGGTGGGGATGAATCCGCCGGTTTCAAGCAGGTAAGGAACCTTCGCCATGACTTCGGTTTCGATGGCTTTCCGGTCTTTTGCCAGGGCGCGTTTGTCGATGGCGCCGATGATACCCAGGCGTTTGCCGTATTTTTTCCGGACGGTGACCGGGTCCATGCCGGCGGCGGCCTCGAAGGGCCAGAGGCAGTTGATGCCGCCGTCGAGCCAGACGGGGATGAGTTCGTCAATGTTTCCGTCCGAATCCAGCAGGATGATGTCGACCCCATGGCGGCGGAGCAGGTCGGTGATTGCCTGATAGTGCTTCAAAGCCAGCCGGCGATACAGCACGGGGGAAACCAGTGGGCCGGTCTTGTACGCCATGTCCTCCCAGAACTCGGCGAAATCAGGACGAACGATTTTAAGCGCCTGTTCGAGTAACCGTGAGACGTATTCGGTCCGGTGTTCGAACATTTCCTCGATCAGTTCCGGCTGGTCACAAAACGCGATGGAGACCCCCTCCAGTCCCATCAGGTTGCGCGCAAATCCGTAATAGCCGCCGACTTGCAGGCAGGTGGGTGCGCCCTCATTCCGGAACTGCTGGAATGATGCGGATAATGTGTCGGTGATGCGTCCCGGCGTGTCCGCATCGAGCCGTTTTTTGATTTCGTGGAAATCGGCGCGGGTTTCCACCGGGAAACGCAGGAACTGGCGGGTGGAATGCCCGGTTCGTGACCAGCGGGAAATCACCCCGTCGCCGCCCTGTTCGGTGATGACATCGTTTTCGTCGGAGATGACCCGCGATTCGAATGCCGGGATGAATCCAAGATGGACCGGAAGTGTGCCGCGAAAATACACGCCGAAATTCCGGTCGAACCCGAAATAATTCCGTAACGATTCCCCGGTCGGCCCGCTGTCGGGGCCCCGGGGATGCGATACTTCTGGAGGCATTCCCTCGGCTTCCCAGCGAACCAGGGTCTCATTCCAGAATGCGCATTCCCAATAGGGGATTCGATCCGTTTGCTTGAACTGCAGCGTGGCCTTCAGACGTTCGCGATCATTCATGGCTTCGCCCTCACGGGTTCTTGGTTACGGGATATAAATAGCAATCCCAGACAGAACGGCAAGCGGCATTTCTGTTGGTGACGGGCGCGTGCCGGCTCCAGCGGAAATGCACAAACTCACATGCGGCACCTATACCTCATTATTCCGGCAACTTGCCGCTCGACGCTGGAGGGGGGACGGGTGGTATCCTGATGGGGTGGTTCAAATAAAAGGAAAACCCATGATTCGGTTATTGATTGGGGCGGTGATCGGAGCCGTGGCGGGCGGACTGCTGGGATATTACGGGCAGTGTACTTCGGGGATGTGTCCATTGACCAGCAACCCGTGGATTGGTGCGCTGGTCGGTTCGTTCATGGGTGCGATGGTTGCCGCGACGACCGGCCAGCCGGGGCAGGGGTGATGCGATGGCGAATGTGATGGAACAATTCCGGCTGGATGGGCGGGTGGCGGTGATCACCGGGGGAAGCCGCGGTTTGGGATATGCGATGGCGCTGGCCCTGGCGCAGGCGGGGGCGGTCACGGTGGTGGCGTCACGCCATGCGGATGAAGCCGGGGAATCGGCCCGGCGGATTGCACAGGAAAGCGGCGTGTCGTCCGGACGGGGATGTGCGGTTGATGTCACCCGTGAAGATTCCGTGAAGGAGTTGATGGATTCTGTTGTCCGGCAATACGGGCGGCTGGATGTGCTGGTCAACAGCGCGGGAATCAATATCCGGCACCCGGTTGCCGAATTTCCACTGGAGGAATTCAACCGGATCGTGCAGACCAACCTGACGGGAACCTGGCTGTGTTGCCGGGCCGTGAGTTCGATCCTGGTGGGACAGAAACGCGGGTCGGTGATTAATGTCGGGTCGGCCCTGGGATTTATCGGGTTGGCGGAGCGGACGGCCTATTGTGCCTCCAAGGCCGGTGTTCTGGGTCTTACGCGGACGTTGGCGCTGGAGTGGGCGCCTGCCGGTGTGCGGTGCAATGTGTTGTGTCCGGGGCCGTTCCTGACCGACATCAACCGTCCGTTGTTGGCGCATCCCGAGAAGGTGGCCGCCGTGGTGGGACAGACGGCGTTCAACCGGTGGGGTGAACTTGATGAGATCGGCGGATCCGTGGTTTTCCTGGCCAGCGATGCCTCGCGTTACATGACCGGGGCCGCCCTGACCCTGGATGGCGGTTGGACCGCCCGTTGACCTTGCCTTGACAGATGGGGTCGGCGCTGGTATTGGGCGCGGATGCAAACGGCGGAGACAACCCTTACCGAGCTTGCGCCAGCCAAGATCAACCTGGTGTTGCAGGTACTCGGCAAGCGTCCGGATGGTTACCACGATATCCGGAGTGTTCTGGTTCCGATCTCGATTTTTGACCGGGTCCGGATGACCCGGAAACCGGAACACATTACGTTTTCCCATGATCCGGCATCCCCGGTGCCGGACACCGCCCTGCATCTTGCCGATCCGGCTGACAACCTGATTGTCAAGGTCGCCAAGGCCCTGAAACAGTCGGCCGGGGTTACCGGTGGGGTCCACCTTGATTTATACAAGGTCACACCGGTAGGTGCGGGGATGGGTGGGGGGAGCTCCGATGCAGCGGCCACCTTATTGGGCCTGAACCGGTTATGGAATCTTAACCTTACGCTTGATCGTCTGCAAACCATTGGTGCGACGCTGGGTTGTGACATTCCGGCCTTGATGGAACGTCGGGCGGTATGCGTGGAGGGATTGGGTGAACGGGTAACCCCCCTGGAAGGGTTGGGGGGACGGGTGGATCCGCGTTGGTCGGTGGTGGTGGTGAACCCCGGGTTTCCGGTTATGACGGGTGATATTTATCGTCGACACAGGTTAACCTTGACGGATAACGGGGAACGATATAAAGGTATGGTTTGCTCGTTGCGAGAGGGAGACGTGCACCGCGCGGCGGCAAACCTGTGCAACGATTTGCAGGATACGGTGTTTCGGAAGTATCCGCTGATCGAGATGATGGTGGAGTGCCTGCGTGATGCCGGCGCACTGGGTGCGATGGTGTCGGGAAGCGGGGCATCGGTTTTCGGGTTGGCGCGTGACCCGGAGGATGCAAAACTCCTGGCGGACCGGTTCCGGAAACGGATCGCGGTGCCGGTCTGGGTGCAGGTGGCGCAGATACTGCCCGATGGTGTAATGGTAGCACACGGCCCTTTGGAGGCCTGAGTCTAGGTTCAAATCCTAGTCGGGCAACCAACCGGTTGAATGGCGACCGGTTGGGAATGTTTGGAGATGATGCGGGTATGAGGATTTTTACCGGTAATGCGAATCCGGCGCTGGCGAACAAGATTGCGTCCTACTTGGGGACCACCTTGGGTGACATTGAGATCCGCCGGTTTCCGGACGGCGAAATTTTTGTCAAGATCCGTGAGAACATCCGCGGGCAGGATGTGTTTGTCATCCAGCCGACCTGCAGTCCCCCCAACGAGAACCTGATGGAACTGCTGATCATCATCGATGCCATGCGGCGTGCATCGGCCAACCGGATTGTCGCGGTGATGCCCTTTTACGGGTATGCACGGCAGGACCGGAAGGATCAGCCGCGGGTTCCGATCACGGCCAAGCTGGTGGCGAACCTGCTGGTGGCGGCGGGTACGGATCGTTTGCTGGCGATGGACCTGCATGCCCAGCAGATCCAGGGATTTTTTGACATTCCGGTGGATCACCTCTATTCGGCCCCGGTGATGGTGAAGCATGTCCGGGCCAGGCAGTACAACCGGCCGGTGGTGGTGGCGCCGGATGTGGGCGGTGTCAAGGTTGCGTATGCGTATTCCCAGATGCTGGAATGCGGCCTGGCGATTGTCGCCAAGCAGCGGAAGAATGCAACCGAGGTGGAAGCCCTCACGGTGGTGGGTGATGTGGCGGGGTGTACGGCCATCATGGTGGATGATCTGACCACGACGGCCGGAACCCTTACGGCGGCAGCCCGTCTGTTAAAGCAGAACGGGGCGGCCGCGATTGTCGGTGTGGTCACGCACGCGACGATCACGGCGGAAGGCCTGGCCCGTTTGCGGGCTTCGGACATCAGTGAATTGGTCGTGACCGATACGGTTCCGATGGTGAAGGATCCGGGTTTTCCCGTGACGGTGTTGTCGGTGTCAGAACTGCTGGGCGAAGCCATCCGGCGGATCAGCGACAACCAGTCCGTCACGTCATTGTTCAGGTTGTAGCAGGGAGAGAGGTTGAAGACGCCATGGTGAAAGAAGCGACATTGATTGCCGAGTCCAGGACTGATGCGGGCAGCGGCCCGGCCCGACGCCATCGCAAGGCCGGCTGGTTGCCCGGAGTGATAAACAACGAGAAGGGGCAGGCGCAGAGCGTGCGGATGAATCTGCACGATTTCGAACAGCGCCTCCGCCACCATACCGGTGAGAACCTGATTCTCGATATCGCGGTGGATGCAACGGCCCCGCGCAAGGTCCTGTTGCGGGAAGTCCAGCATGACGCCATCAGCGGGCATCCGTTGCACGTGGATTTTGTGGAAGTATCCATGACGCGGAAGATGCGCGTCCGGATTTCAATCCTGTTGCGGGGGGACCCCTTTGGTGTTGTCACCGAGGGCGGTATCCTCGAGCAGCTGCTGCGTGAAGTCGAGGTGGAATGTCTACCCGGCGACATGGTCGAATCCGTTGAACTGGATGTGTCGGACCTGCATATCGGCAAGCGCCTGCTGGTCAAGGACCTGCCGGTCAGCGACAAGCTGCATGTGTTGACGAATCTGGACGTGGCGGTGGCGGCTGTGCTGGCTCCGAAGGAGGAAGAGGCTCCGGTAGCTGAAGCGGTTGCGGGTGAAGCGGGTGCCGCGGAACCGGAAGTCATTACCAAGGGCAAGGAAGACGAAGCCGGCGCTGAGGCGGCGGATGGGAAGGCTGTCAAGGCTGATGACAAGGCCGCCAAGGGCGGCGCCAAGCCGGCCAAGCCGGCCAAGGCTGCCAAGGGTGACGAGAAGGCGGATAAGGGAAAAGAAAAGAAGTAACGTGAAGCTGGTTGTCGGATTAGGCAATCCAGGCCGTGAATACGAGCAGACGCCGCATAATGTCGGGTTTCGCGTGGTCGAGTCGATTGTGGTGTCTCAGGCGGTCCGGTTGAAGCGACGTTTCCGGTTTGCTGCCCGGACGGTGACGATTGACTGGGATGGCCAGGAGGTGATGCTGGTCGAACCGCTCACGTTCATGAACCGGAGTGGCGATGTGGTTGCGCCCCTGATGCGGTATGGGGGTATGACGATCGGTGATGTGCTGGTGGTGTCGGATGATGTGAACCTGGAGGTGGGGAGATTGAGAATCCGGCCCCAGGGGCGCAGTGGCGGGCACAAGGGGCTCGAATCGATCATCCAGTCGGTGGGCGGGGACGGTTTTCCGCGTATTCGTCTCGGGGTTGGCAGTGCCGAACCGGGTGTCGGGTTGGTGGAGCATGTGTTGGGTCGGTTTTTGCCGGACCAGGAACCGGTGGTCCGGCAGATGGTGGAGCGGGCTGCGGAGGCTGTGCGGGTGATTTGCCTGCAGGGCGTGGAATCGGCCATGAATCGGTTTAACGGGCCTGTGACAGACGGCACGGGCGCGGTGAAGGGTCCGTCTGGGGTCAGTTAGGAATCAGCGAGGAGACACGGCATTGAAAACGTACGAAGGGCTTTTTATATTACCCAATTCGCTGGATGACGAGGGTGTTGAGAAAGTGGTGCAGCGTATCCAGGAAGAAATCACCCGTGCAGGCGGAACGGTGTCGAACCGGGAGAATCTCGGGCGGCGTGGTTTTGCACGCCGGATGAACAAGCAGTCGGGCGGCAGTTATATCCGCCTGCGTTTCGAAATGGACCCGGGGTCCATGGTGGCCTTCAAGCCCCGCCTGAAAATCGTGGAGGGCTTGTTCCGGTCGCAGGTGGTGGTGGCGCCGACCATGGCCATGCCGGTCGCGCCGGTCGCGGAGGCCCAGCGCGATGGCTAGCCTCAACCGCGTGCTGTTGATGGGCAACCTGACCCGTGATCCCGAGATCCGTTTCAAGCCCGGGAACACGGCGGTGGGGGATCTCCGGCTGGCTGTCAGCCGGAAATTCAAGACCACCGACGGCACGGACCGGGAGGAAGTCTGCTACGTGACCGTGGTGGTGTGGGGACGCCAGGCGGAAACCTGCGGCGAGTACCTGTCAAAGGGATCGCCCATCCTGGTGGAAGGCCGGTTGCAATACGACGAATGGGAAAAGGACGGTCAGAAACAGAACCGTTTGCGGGTGGTGGCGGAACGGGTGCAGTTCCTGGGAACACCGCGTAAAGGCGCCCGTGCCCAGGACCCTGCGGGGGCGCCCGAGCCGGTGCCGGCCCGGGATCGCGGGACGGTTGAATCGACGGATCAGGCGCCGGTAGCCGCCGGTGCGGATGACGACAATCTGCCCTTTTAGGGCGGTGGAACAGGTACAGGAGGGTCGGGAACTACCATGTCTATGATGATGCGAAGCAAATCAGGCGACAAACCAAAGGGGCGCAAGACGGATGCCCGCCGTGAACGGGAACCGATGAAGAAGGTTTCGCGCCGGCTGGAAAACGTCAAGGTGATCCATCCCAACGATTACGAATTGCTCCGCCGGTTTGTCACCGAGCAGGGGAAAATCGTTCCGTCACGTTTGACGGGCGCCAGCGCCATGCAGCAGCGCCAGGTGCGGCGGGCGGTCAAGAAGGCACGGGTCATGGGCTTGTTGCCCTGACCGGTTTGGTGCAGGAACACGATCCATTGAACGGGGTGTGATATGTCCAAGGAAGTCTTGTTGATGGCGGATGTTGACGGGGTGGGGACCGTCGGGAGCGTGGTGCGGGTGGCGGACGGGTATGCCCGGAATTACCTGTTGCCCCGCAAACTGGCGGCCCCGGTGACCGATGCCACCCGCCGGCGTATGGAAAAAATCAAGCGGGAACTCGAAGCCGCCCGCAAGGTGGCGACCGAGGCGGCCCGCAAGGATGCCGACCGGTTGAAAGGCGTCTCGGTTACCGTGAAGGCCAAGGTCAAGGAAGGCGAGCAATTGTATGGATCGGTTGGCGTCGCGGACATCATCGCCGCGTTGACCCTCCAGGGCATTACGCTGGAACGCAGCATGATCCAGCTGGAAACCCCCATTCGCCAGACCGGTGAATTCGATGTGAAGGTCCGTCTGGGACCCGATGTGGAGCCCGCCATCAAGGTCTGTGTGGTCAAGGAATAACCAGACATGTCTCCAGCGTCCGTCGATCCTGTGCCGGTCTCCCGGGGCGAACGGGTCCCGCCGCACAGCGAGGACGCCGAACGTGGCGTGCTCGGGTCCATCCTGCTGGATGCCTCCCGGGTGATGGACCTGTGCATCGAGGGGCAGCTGACCGCGGAATCCTTCTACCTGACGCCCCACCGGGTCCTGTATGAAGTGGTGTACGAGATGTCGCGCCGCGGCGACACGATCGATGCCCTGACGGTCACCGAGCGCCTGCGGAACCTCGACCGGTTGGACCGGGTCGGCGGGGCTGCGGCCGTGGACCAGCTGATCGATTCCACCCCCACCTCCGCCCACGCGGAATACTACATCGACATTGTCCGGCAGAAGCATCTGCTGCGCAGCATCCTGTCGTGCGTGCGCGACGTGGAGGCGGAATGTTTCCGGTCACCCGAATCCGCGGACCATATCCTGGGCCAGGCGGAGCAGTCGTTGCTTTCCATCGCCGAAAGCCGGCATGGACTGGTCGGGTCCTGGGACCAGGCGATCAAGGACACCATGGCGCATGTGGAGCATGTGCTCAACGGCGGCAAGGTGTTGAGCGGGATCCCGACGGGATTCCGGAACCTGGATGACATCATCCTGGGGATGCGTCCCGGTGAAATGATCGTGCTGGCGGCCCGGCCCTCCATGGGCAAGACCTCGCTGGCGATGAATATCGTGGAGAACGTGGTGCTGGGCAAGGGGGACCGGACCCCCCGGCCGGTCGGCGTGTTCAGCCTGGAAATGTCGCGTGAGTCGCTGGCCCTGCGCATGCTTTGTTGTCACGCCGGGGTGTCGGCATTCCGTCTGGCCAAGGGGTTTGTCTCGCGTGCCAATCACGGCAAGCTTGTACAGGCCGTGTCGGTGCTGAGCAAGGCGCAGATCTGCCTGGATGACACCGGCGGCCTGGATATCATGGATTTGCGGGCGCGTGCCCGGCGCATGATGAAGAAGCACCAGATTCAGCTGATCGTCGTGGATTATCTCCAGATGCTGCATGCGCGCGAAGCGGCCGCCCAGGGCCGCCAGCTTGAAACCGCCTCCATATCCGGCAACCTCAAGTCCCTGGCCAAGGAACTCAAGGTGCCGGTACTGGTGTTGAGTCAGCTCAGCCGCGCCCCGGAACAGCGGACGGGTGGTCAGCCCGGCCGGCCGAAATTGTCGGACCTGCGTGATTCCGGCGCCATCGAGCAGGATGCGGATGTGGTCTGCCTGATGCGCCGTCCCCGGATGTACCCGGAGGACGACGAGCATGAGGATCTTACGCTGGCCATCGTGGATGTGGCCAAGCACCGGAACGGTCCCACCGGCGAGGTGCGTTTGAATTTCGACGATGAGTTCACCCGGTTTACCGACCGGGCACACGGGGTGGATGCGGCGGCGGCGCCCCCTCCCGAGGTGGTGGAAGAACAGATGGGGATGGAAACCACATGAGGCGTATTGTCTGCCGGGTGTTGATGACGGGACTGGTGCTCGGCTGCATGGCCGGTCAGGCCGCGGAATCCCCTCCCGCCCCGGTGGTGGAGCAGATCCGCATCGATATCCAGGGACCGGTCCCGATTGCGGAATCGTGGGTGCGCTCCTTTCTTGAAACCCGGGAAGGGCAACCGGGCAACCGGGAACAGCTCAGCCGTGATGTACGGAGCCTGCTGGATACCGAACGCCTGTCCCGGGTCACGGCTGAGATCGAGCCGGTCGGCAGCGAGTCCGTACGCGTGGTCTTCCGGGTGACGGCCCGCGCCCGGTTGGCGGGCCCGGTCGAACTGGAGGGGAACCACCGGTTGGGGGATTCCCGTGTCCGTGAATTGCTGGAACTCCGGCCCGGCGATCCGGTGGACGACGAGATGCTGGCGGTGCGTGCCCGCAAGGTGGAGAATGAATACCGGTTGAACCGCCGTTACCCGGACGCCGTGATGCACTGGCAGATGCTTCCGGTAGCGGGTAATCCGGGCCTGGTCAACGTGGCCTTCCGGATCGAGGAGGGCGCCCGGCGAACGGTGTCGACCATCGTGTTTACCGGCAATGAACGGGCGGATGCCCGTTCGTTGCGCAAGGTTATGGGCATCCGCCCCTGGTGGAACCCGATCCGCTGGTTCAAGCGCACGTCGTGGAGCATCGAGGAGCGGGCCACGGCCCGCCTGGCCATACGGGATTGGTACCGGGATCGCGGCTTCCTGGATGTACAGGTGATGACCCCCGACCTGGAGTTGACCCCGGATGGACACCTGCGGTTGCGCGTGGAGATCGTGGAGGGACCGGCCTACCGGTTCGAGTCCCTGTCCATCCAGGGGAACCGGTTGTTTCCCGAGACCCTGTTGACCTCCCAGATGCGCGGCAAGGCCGGCGGCGTTGCCGCGGCCTCGGTTATCCGCGGGAGCGCCGATTCGATCCGGGACTTTTACGGGAGCCGGGGTTATGTCAATACCGTGGTGCGGCCGGCGGTGGACCCGGTGGGCACCGGTGGAACGGTGGTGGTGCGGTTCGAGGTCACCGAAGGGGAGCGGGTCAGCATCCGCAACATCCGGATCCGGGGCAATGGCCGGACCCGTGACAAGGTGATCCGCCGGGAATTGCTTGTGTATCCCGGTGAGGTCTACAACGAGGTGAAGATCCGGACCAGTGAACGTATCCTGATGAATCTGGGCTATTTCGGACTGGTCCGGAGTTATCCGGAAAGCACGCTGGCGCCCGATGTGCGCGATCTCGTGTTCGACGTGGAGGAGAAGCGTACGGGGCAGTTCATGGTGGGGGCCGGCTTCTCGAGCATTGACAACGTGATGGGGTTCATGGAGGTCGGGCAGGGCAATTTCGATATCCGGGGCTGGCCGTACTTCACCGGTGCCGGCCAGAAGCTCAAGCTGCGTGCCCAGGCCGGATCCCGCAGTACGCTGTACGACTTGAATTTTGTCGAGCCGTGGTTCCTGGACCGCCGGCTGTCCCTGGGTTTCGACCTGTACCATAGCAAGGTGAACTACACCGATTACGATGTGAAACGCCGGGGCGCGGCCACAACACTGGGCAAGGCCCTGCCGGGACGCGGGAACCGGATGAGCCTGACGTACCGCCTGGAATCGGTTGACTTGAGCGACGTTGCCGACACGAATGCCTATGTGTATTCGAAACCTCCCTTCGACACGATGTATTTCGACCAGGACACGCATTGGGTGAACAGCCTCGTCGGGATAACGCTGGCGCACGATGCGCGGGATAATCCCATGGTGGCAACCCGGGGCAAGCGGATGAGCGTATCGGCTGAACTGCATGGGGGACCGGTGGGGGGCGACATCGACAGCTACGGCCTGGCTGCGGAAAGCTCCTGGTACCTGCCGTTATGGCGCAAGCATGTGCTGAGTGCCCGGCTTAAGTATGAAGTGGTGGATGCCTATGGAACGTCCGACGATGTGCCGGTTTCGGAACGGTTGTTCCTGGGCGGCGGCCGCACGCTGCGCGGCTTCGATTTCCGCGAGGTCGGGCCCAAGGTGGTTCGAACCATTACGGCCTCGGATGGCTCCACCAGTCAGACGGTTCGTCCCGCCGGGGGGCAGAGCCTGGTCCTGGGTAACGTGGAATACTGGATTCCGTTGGTGACGGGCATCCGGTTCGCGACCTTTTTCGATGTTGGCAACGTGTGGCGGGATGCCTATGAACTGCATCCCGACGACCTGGCCATGAGCTACGGAATGGGGATCCGGTTCGATATTCCAGGGTTCCCGATCCGGATTGACCGGGGCTGGATACTCGAGAAGGATGATCCGTTGACCGGTGCTGACGAGTGGGTGTTCTGGATCGGCTACGATTTCTGATGATGCCGGCATGGGAGGTTTGCATGAAGTCATGGATGCTATGTCTGTTGGGGGTGGGATTGATCGGTGCGACGACGGTGCGGGCCGCCGGCGGCAAGGTGGCCGTGGTGGATATGGGCCAACTGATCGAAGCGCATCCGGACACCACGGCGGCTGAACAGGTGCTCGAACAGCAGGCGACCGCCCTTGAGGCGGAACGCAAGACCCTGGGTGATGATTTTGAAAAGCGCAAGGAAGCCTTCCAGAAAACCCGCGACACGATTGAAGACCAGACGCTCAGCGAAAAGGTCCGCAATGAAAAAATGAAGGAAGCGGAATCCCTGTATGCGGATTTGCGCCAGGCCGAACGCAAGTTGCGCGATCTGACCACCTCGCAACAGCGGCAACTGGTTGAGGAACGCCGGCGTATGCAGACGCAGGTGGTGAACAAGATCCGGGAACACATCCGGGAGGCGGCCCGCAAGGGCGGCTTCGACCTGGTGCTGGATTCCGCCAACGTGGGGCTCCAGGGGGTCGAGTCGGTGTTGCATGCGGATGATTCAATTGATATCACGAAAGATGTCTTGAACCGCATCAAGAAGGCCAAGCCATGAATCCATCCATAACCATCGGAGCCGTTGCCCGGCGCGTGAACGGGATACTGGAGGGCGATCCGTCGGTCGTCATTACCGGCTTGAACAGCCTGCAGGAAGCCGGGCCGGGAGACATCACCTTTCTGGCCAATCCCAAGTATGCCGCCCAGATTGCCCAGACCCGTGCCTCGGCGGTGCTGGTCGGGAAGGACTGGAAAGGTACGGCGCCCTGTGCCGTTGTCCGTACCGATAACCCGGACCTTTCATTCTCCATGATCGCGGAATGGGTGGTTCCGCCGGTGCCGCGCCCGGCGCCCGGCATACACCCGACGGCCGTGGTGGCCGCGGATGTCCGCCTGGGTGTGGCGGTGAGCGTGGGTCCCTATTGTGTCCTTGAACCGGGTGTTGTCGTGGGGGACCGGACGGTGATCCAGGCCGGTTGTACCGTGGGGCGGGACAGCACGATTGGTCCGGACGGCTGGCTGTATCCCCGGGTCACCATCCGCGAACGGGTGCGGATCGGCGCCCGGATCATGGCACACAGCGGGACGGTGATCGGGAGTGATGGTTTTGGCTATGCCCGGCAGGGGGACGCCTGGATCAAGATCCCGCAGGTCGGCATCGTGGAGATCGGCGACGATGTGGAGTTGGGCGCCAATGTGACCATCGACCGGGCCCGGTTCGGCAGGACGGTGGTCGGCAACGGCGTCAAGATCGACAACCTGGTGCAGGTGGGGCACAACGTGCGCATCGGCGACCACTGTGCCATGGCGGCGCAGGTCGGCTTGTCGGGCACGACGATCGTTGGCAAGGGGGTCCGGATCGGCGGCCAGGCTGGATTTGCCGGCCACCTGACCGTGGGTGACAACGCGATCATAGGCGCCAAGGCCGGCATCCCGAAGGACGTTCCGGCCAACACGTTCATGTCCGGTTATCCCGCGGTTCCGCACGAGAAGTGGCTGGAGGCCCATGCGCATATCATGCGGTTGCCCCGGTTGAAGGAGCGGGTGGCTGAACTGGAGCAACGGCTGGCCATGCTGGAGTCCCGGCTTTCGTCCGGGGATGCGAAAAAAGGTTGAGGATTTGCGATGAAGGTTCTGGTTACCGGTGGAGCCGGATATATCGGCAGTGTGACGGTTCAGCGGTTGCTGGATGCCGGCCATGCCGTTTCCATCCTGGACAACCTGGAGCGTGGTCATCGGGAGGCGCTGGACCCGAGGGCCGTGTTCCACCGGGCCGATCTGCGGAACCGGCAGGCCGTGATCGATGTCCTGCAGCGGGAACAACCGGACGCCGTCATGCATTTCGCCGCGTATGCCCTGGTCGGTGAGTCCATGGCGGATCCCGCGATGTATTTTGTGAACAATGTGGCCGGCGGCATGCACCTGCTGGAGGCCATGGATGTCGTGGGGGTGCGCCGCCTGGTGTTTTCGTCGAGTTGTGCGACGTATGGCGATCCCGGGCTGGACCTGATCACGGAGGATACGGTCCAGCGGCCGCAGAACCCCTACGGCGAAACCAAGCTGCAATTCGAGATTGCCGCGCGCTGGTATGCCCGTTTGAAGGGATTGCACCCGGTGTTTCTGCGCTATTTCAACGCGTGCGGCGCGACGGCGACGCGCGGGGAGGACCACGACCCGGAGACCCACCTGATCCCGATCGTGTTGCAGGCGGCGCTGGGCAGGCGGCCCGCCGTGCGGGTGATGGGGACGGATTACCCGACGCCCGACGGCACCTGCATCCGGGATTATATCCACCTTGAGGACCTTGCCGATGCGCATGTGCGTGCCCTGCAGACTCCCGCGTCGGATGCGTTCAACCTGGGGATCGGGACCGGGTATTCCGTCCGCCAGGTGATCGAGGCGGCGCGTGTGGTCACGGGCCGGACCATCCCGGTGGAGGAAGCGCCGCGCCGCGCGGGTGATCCGCCACGGCTGGTTGCGGCGGCGCAACGGGCCCGGGAAGAACTGGGGTGGAAGCCGCGATTTACCGACCTGGAATCGATCCTGGAAAGCGCCTGGAAATGGCATTGCGCGCATCCGGATGGTTATGCGGGTGGACGGGGGTGACCGGTCATGCCGCGGGAAACGATTGAAGCGCGTATCGGGCGGCGACTGGTGGCCGGACACCAGCGGCTTGCCGTGGCCGAATCGTGCACGGGCGGAATGCTGGGGGCGCGTCTGACCGCCGTGGCCGGCAGTTCGGCGTATTTTTGCGGTGGGGTGATCGCCTACGCCAACGATGTCAAACGGGATCTGTTGGGGGTGTCCGCCGCCCTGCTGGCGCGTGCCGGAGCGGTGAGCGAGCCGGTGGCCCGGGCGATGGTACGGGGCGCCTGTCGCCGGTTGGGGAGTGATTGGGCCGTTTCCATCACCGGGGTTGCCGGGCCCGGCGGGGGATCACCTGGTAAACCGGTGGGGACGGTCTGGATTGCGATAGGGGGAACCCGTGGCGGAATCGCCAGGCGGTTCCGGTTCCGGGGAAGTCGGTCTGGAATCCGGCGTTCGGCCGTGGATGCGGCCCTGCGCATGTTGAACCGGCAATTGAACTGAAGGAAGGGAATACGATCATGGCAAAAGCAGGCAAGACCGAAGGCAAGGAGCAACCCAAGGGATTGGAAGCGGTGCTGGCCCAGATACGCAAGGAGTTTGGCGATGGCGCCATCATGCGGATGGGAGACGGCGAAAAGCCCAAAACGGTGGAAACCATTTCAACCGGCGCCTTCTCGTTGGATTTGGCGCTGGGGATCGGCGGCCTGCCGCGGGGCCGGGTGGTTGAAATCTACGGGCCGGAATCCTCCGGCAAGACGACCCTGACCCTGCATGTGATCGCCAATGCGCAGCGGAACGGCGGGATGGCCGCCTTCATCGATGCCGAACATGCCATGGATCCCGGGTACGCGCAGAAGATCGGCGTCAAGATGGAGGATTTGCTGGTGTCCCAGCCGGCCTCCGGTGAGGAGGCCCTGACGATTACCGAGACGCTGGTCAAGAGCAATGCCCTGGACGTCGTGGTGGTGGACTCGGTGGCGGCCCTGGCCCCGCGTGCGGAACTGGACGGCAGCATGGGGGATTCCCATGTCGGGTTGCAGGCGCGCCTGATGTCCCAGGCCATGCGGAAACTCACCGCGGTAATCGCCCAGTCCAAGACCATGTGCCTGTTCACCAACCAGATCCGGGAAAAAATCGGCGTCATGTTCGGAAGCCCCGAAACCACACCGGGCGGACGTGCCCTGAAGTTCTACACCTCGGTCCGGCTGGATATCCGGCGCCTGGCGGCCATCAAGGATTCCACGGGTCGCGTACTGGGGAACCGGACCCGGGTCAAGGTCGTCAAGAACAAGCTGGCGCCGCCGTTCACCGAGGCGGAATTCGACATCCTCTATGCGCGCGGCATCTCGTGGGAGGGATCGGTCCTGGATTCGGCGCTCAAGTGCGGGATGGTGGAAAAACGGGGATCCTGGCTGTCGTTCGATGGTGAACAACTGGGGCAGGGGCATGAAGCCACCCGCGACATGCTGGAACATAATCCGGAACTGCTGGCCCGGATGATTGAAAAGGTGCGGGCCAACTGGAGCGCTTCCTGGGCCGGCGGCGGCAGCGGAGCGGCCCCATGACCGGGCGGGAACTCAAGGATATGTACCTGGGGTTTTTCCGGGAGCAGGGACATGCCGTCATCACGGGCAGTTCCCTGATCCCGCAGAATGATCCCACGGTTTTATTCACCACGGCCGGGATGCATCCGCTGGTGCCGTATCTGCTGGGAGAGCCCCATCCGGCGGGGCGCCGCCTGTGCGATTGCCAGAAATGCATCCGCACCGGTGACATCGACCAGGTGGGTGATATTTCACACCTGACGTTTTTCGAGATGCTCGGGAACTGGTCGCTGGGCGACTACTTCAAGGCCGAGGCGATTCGCTGGTCCTTTGAATTCATCACGTCGAAACGGTACCTGGGATTCAGCCCGGACCGGCTTTCCGTGACGGTGTTCCAGGGTAACGCGAATGTGCCGCAGGATACGGAATCCATCGGCATCTGGAAACAGCTGGGGATTCCCGATGCGCGGATTCATGCGCTCCCGGAAGACGACAACTGGTGGGGCCCCGCGGGTCAGACGGGTCCCTGCGGGCCGGATACCGAAATGTTCATCGACACGGGCAGGGCCGCCTGCGGTCCCGCCTGCCGGCCCGGATGTCGTTGCGGAAAGTATTTTGAGATTTGGAACGACGTCTTCATGCAGTACAACAAGCAGGTTGACGGCTCGTACCAGCCCCTGGCCCAGCACAATGTCGATACCGGGATGGGCGTGGAACGGACGGTCGCCATGTTGCAGGGCTGTTCCAGCGTGTTCGAGACCGGGATGTTCCGGGCGGTGCTGGAAGGCATCGAATCCATGTCCGGGCGGCGCATGACGGAGCATGCCGACACGGGCCGTGCCTTCCGCGTGATTGCCGACCATGTGCGGAGCTCCGTGTTTATCCTGGGGGACGAGCAGGGCGTGTCTCCGGGCAATTTGGGGCAGGGGTATGTGCTCCGGCGCCTGATCCGGCGTGCCATCCGCTATGCCAAGCAGGTGGGATTGCAGAACGGCTTCACCGTACCGCTGGCGGAACAGGTGATCAACCAGTTCGCTGCCGAGTACCCGGAGCTGGAAACCAACCGCCAACGGGTCCTGACGGAGCTCAAGAACGAAGAGGAGCGGTTTGAGAAGACGCTCGATCGCGGCATGGCGGAGCTGGACAAGGTGATCGGCCAGTTGAAGGCGCATCAGCAGGCGCGCCTGGGGGGACGGGTGGCCTTCCGCCTCTACGATACGTGCGGATTCCCGCTTGAATTCACCGAGGAGATCTGTGCCGAGCACGGGATCACGGTGGACCGGGCCGGCTTTGACGAGGCCTTCGAGAAGCACCGGGCGGTGTCCAAGCAGAGCATGGACAAGGCGTTCAAGGGTGGATTGGCGGATGCGTCGGATGCCACGACGCGTCTTCATACCGCCACGCATCTGCTGCATAAGGCCCTGCAGACCGTGTTGGGAGACCATGTGCACCAGAAGGGTTCCAATATCACGGCCGAACGGTTGCGGTTCGATTTCTCCCATCCCGCCAAGATGACCGACGAACAGGTCCGGACCGTGGAAACCATGGTCAACGCGGTCATTCAACGGGATTTGCCGGTGACCATGGGCATGATGACGGTTGAGGAAGCCCGCGCCGATGGCGCCATGGCCCTGTTTACCGCCAAGTACGGTGAACAGGTCAAGGTGTTCACCGTTGGGGATTATTCCAAGGAAGTCTGCGGCGGACCGCATGTTCAGCGAACCGGGGAACTGGGCCGGTTCCGCATCCTCAAGGAAGAGGCATCCAGCGCCGGGGTTCGGCGCATACGGGCCGTGCTGGAGCCGGCAGCGCCGGGCTGATATGGTTACAGCTGGACAACCGTGGCCGAGATGACGTTGCTGTTGGCGTCCTGGGCCACCACGAAGTTCTGGCCCGCGTTGGTGCGGCTGGTGTAGATGGCGGTATCACTGGAGCTGACAATCCATCCGAGATTGGTGTTGTTGACGCTCCAGTTATAGGCCGGGGTGCCGCCGGAGACTTCGAAGGTTACGGTGGTGACCTGGGCAGCCGAGAACTGGATGGATGCCGGGCTGATCGCAAGGGTGGTGGATGAACTGGAATTGTCATCGTTGCTTTCGCACCCCAGGAACAGCATGGTGACGGCGCCAACGATTGCCAGCAGGTGGATACGGTTTGTTTTCATGCAACCCCACTCCTTATCGGTTTAACAGGTCTCTCCATAACATGAAGGATATCCCGGATGCAAGCTTGTTGCCGCCGGTCATGATGCCAGCATGGGGGCCAGGAACGTCCGGTATGCCCGGGCGGTTGCGACCGGGTCTTCCGTCTCACCTACGGCGGGCATGATGTTCAGCCATCCATCGTATTTCAGGCGGCGCAAATCGTTCAGCACGGCGGCAAAATCGATCCCGCCGGATTCACCGGGAAGGCAACGGGTCCAGTGGGCGCCGGCCATGTGCAGTTCACCGTCCGGTTCGGGGGGACGGGTGTGCCGCATGGCCTGAAGGTTGACCAGCCGCAGGTGGGGTGCCAGGCGGTTCAATGCGGCGACCGGGTCCGGTTCGCCGGCCAGCACCAGGTGCAGCGGGTCCGCCAGTAATCCCACGTTGGGGCGGTCAACGGCCTTCAGGATGGATAAGGCGGGTTCCACCCGGTCACAAGCGGTGTTGATGTGGACGTGGATGAGGACCTGCAGGTGGAAGGCTTCGGCCATGCTGGCGGCTGCCTGGATCGCGGGGATATCAATGGGTTGGGTCACGGCAATCCTGACAAACGGTGTGTTCAGGGCATGCAGGATGGCCAGGACCCGCTCATAGTCTGCACGGCTGGCCGTGTCATGCGGTATGCCGGCGCAGAACGCCAGGACCGGGGTCACGCCCTGTTGGCGCAGCAGTTTCAGGATGCCGGATGCGTCCTCCGGTTTTGGCAGGAGCGGGTAACGCAGTTCGATTCCCGGGAAGCCGAGTTCGGCGGCGGTACGGATATGACCGGGCAGGTCAATCCGGTAACCTTTGGCGGTTTCCCACAAGCGGCCGGACAAGGAAAGTTTCATGCCGACGGATGCTACCAGATGCGGTTCAAATGGCAAACGGATTCCCGACGTTGACAGGATGCCCTCGAAACGTTTAGTTTGCGCCCCATATGAAAACACCGGTTCGTGTGGCGGTTATCGGGTTGGGCGGATTTGCGCAGGCGCATCATCGGGCCTTGGTGAATCTGGAGGCGGACGGGACTTGCCGGCTGGTTTGTGCCAGCGGGCGGAACCCGGCCCGTTACGGATCGTTTCTTGCCGAGTTGGGTTTCGAACGCCGCGGGGTACGCGTGTTCTCCAGCCATATCGAGATGCTGGATGCCTGCCGTTCGGAACTGGATATGGTGATTGTTCCCACCCCCATCCATCTGCATGCCGACATGCATCGGGATGTCGTGGAGCGCGGGTTGGCCTGTTACCTGGAAAAACCGCCGACCCTTGATTGCCGGGAACTCGAGGACATGCTGAAGGTGGAGTCCCGTGCCACCCGTGCGACCCTGGTGGGGTTCAACATGGTCGGCGACCCCCTGCGGCTGGCGCTCAAGGAACGGCTGGTCCGCGGGGATTTCGGGGCGTTGCGCCGGGTCACCTTCCTGGGCAACTCGCCGCGTTTCACCCCGTATTATGCCCGGGCTGACTGGGCCGGTAAAATCGCGGTGGACGGGCACCTGGTTTTGGATTCGTGCATCGGGAATGCCCTGGCCCACAACGTGCACAACCTGTGCCTGTGGAGCGGGACCGATGCGGTCCTGTCATGGGCCGGCATCCGGGATGTTGCCGCGGAACTGTACCGGGGGCATGCGGTGGAAAATTTCGACACGGTGTTTGCGCAGGTGTCCTGCCAGAACGGGGTGGAGTTGCGCCTGGCGGCCAGTCATGCCTGCGACATGCCGAACCGCCATGTGGAAACCGTTGCCTGCGAGCGGGCGGAAATCGAGTGGTGGGTGGGCCGTTCGGTGACGATCCGGTGGAAGGACGGGCGCGCGGAATCCCTGGCGATGGATCCGCAGGGTGGTTCCCTCGAATCCTGCCTGCGCCATTACGCCGGCTATATCCGGGGGGACCATCCGCGCCCGTTGACGACCCTGGCCGATTGCCGCCCGTATGTGCAGTTGTTCGACCTGGTTTACGTGGCGGCGGGTGACATGCAGGTGGTGGCGCCGGAACATATCGTCCGCAAGGAGGAAAAGCCGGGTGAGGAATCCGTGGCCATCCGCGGGGTGACCGAAGCCTGTGAAACCTTTGTGCGGACCGCGGCCTTCCCGTCGGCGAAACCGTGGCCCTGGGCGAAGGCTGGTGGCCGGGCCGCGGTGAAGGATCTTGTCCGGTTCGGCGAAGTGATTGATCGTTTCAGGAAAGCCTACGGGAAATCCGACCGGGCCTGATGGCGGCCGGAACGGATGCCGTGCGGCGAGATGTGGTGACGGCATGGACAAGCGACAGCATCGCATGATCTGCCCGGGGTGTCGGACCGAATCCTGGGTCCGGCGTGAACCGCAATACGAGGGGTTCCGGAAAACCGGGGAACGGTTGTCCTGCGCTGCCTGCGGCCACCGGTTTGAATCGGAGGCGGAGATTCCATACGCCGGCAGGCAGGCCCCGCGTGTGTTCCGTGAAGAAGACAAGCCGCGCCCGCTCCAGGTGTTCCAGGACAGTGAGCGCGGTCATACCTGCCGGTACTGCGGGCATTACGTGGTGAATCCGTTTGTCCAGCGGTGCGGCCTTCATTTCAGGGAAGTCCAGGCAACCGATACCTGCGATGATTTCTCACCGAAGCCGGCTGAACCGGAAACCGGGGGCGAGACGAAGCCCTGACGGGTCGGGATCAGGCGGGCCGGGCCATGCGTTGCCGGACGGCCTCGAACAACAGGATGGTGGCGGCCGCGGCGACATTGAGCGAGTCGGCCTGTCCGCGCATCGGGATCCGGACCTGGCAGTCGGTTTGCTTCATCCAGCGTTCACTCAGGCCGTATTGTTCCGTACCGAGGATGATGGCGACGGGGCCGGTCATGTCCGCCTCGGTATACAACCGGTCGGTATGGGGGGTGGCGGCCACGGTGCGGATGGCGTTCCGGCGGAGCCAGGCGAGGGTGTCGTCTCCGGATGCCTCCACGACGGGTATGGAAAACAGGGTTCCGATGCTGGCGCGGACCACATTCGGGTTGTTCAGGTCGGTACAGCGGTCGCAGACCAGGACGGCGTGTGCTCCGGCCGCATCGGCTGAACGCAGGATCGTGCCGAGGTTGCCGGGCTTCTCGATCGCTTCCGCGACGATCAGCAGGGCATCCGGTGGAAGCACCAGGGACTCCAGCGCATGCCGGACCTGGGGCGCCACGGCAAGCAGCCCTTCCGGGCGTTCCCGGTAGGCCAGCTTCTCAAACACGGGGGGGCTGCACGCGGTGAGGGTGGCGCCGGCCTGGCGGCATTGTTCGAGGAGCGCCGGTTCATTGGCGCCCTGGAACAGTTCCGTGCAGAAAAAAACCTCCAGGGGAATGTGGTGGTTGTCCAGGGCCCGCTTGAGTTCACGGTACCCCTCGATCAGCATCCGGTTTTCGGTGTCGCGGTGGGATCGTTGCCGGAGCCGGATGGCGTGCTTGATGCGGGGGTTTTGAAGGCTGGAAATGAGGAGCGGGGTCGGGTCCATCGGGGTACCGCGGTTATTTGACCTGGCGGATGAGTGATTCGGCGGTTACCTTATAAGGGGTGGTGTTGGATGAATCACTGCCGCTTGACCCGATGATGATCCCCTCCACCGTGATGGTCTGGTAGGCCCAGTTGGTCCCTTCGTACAGGCTGAGGTATTCGACGGAACGGCCGGTGCGGGGCGAGAGCAGGCCCAATTCCTGATTCTCGATGGTCCAGGTGAAGTAGAAGTCGCCGCTGGCGGTCAGGGTGAGGCGTTGTCCGTGCCGGACGATGGCATCCGAAGGGGTGATGGTGATCGGCCGGGCGGCGGTATCCGTCTCGCAACCGGTGGTGAGGAGTCCTGCCGCGCACAGGCAGATTGCCGCGAAAAGAGCGGTGGGTGATTTTCTCATTTTCATGGCTCATATTAGGCCGTATGCTAACCCCTGTCAAATGCATAACCATACGGAACAGCTTCATGTTGGATACCGGGCGGAGGGGCTCTTGAAAAACCTGTTATCGGAGTGTGCGCCGGTGGGCCGCCTGGGATCGTGGTTGCGGGTGGTATCACTGGCCGGGATGGTGGTCTTTGCCGCGGGGGCGGCGGCTGATCCGGCCACCAACCGGGTTTTTGTCGACGGCCTGGCAGCCCGGGTGAACGGCAAGGCCATCACCGTGAGCGAAGTCCTGGTGTATGTCGAGCCGGTACGGCGGCAGCTGGTTCGGGCCTATAGCGGGGCGGATTTGCAGGACCGCATGAACAAGGCGTTCCTGGAAGCGCTGGATCAGATGATTGAGCGGCATCTGATTCTCGATGCGTACGAGTTGCAGGAGCGCAAGTTGCCGGACTGGGTGATTGACCAGCGTATCTCGGAGATCGTCCATGAATCGTTCGACGGCGACCGGGCGGCGCTGGTACGGGCGCTGGCCCAGGACCGGCTGACCTACGACCAGTGGCGGAATGAGATCCAGAACCAGATCATCCTGGCTGCCATGCGGCAGAGCTACGTGGGCGATATGGTGGTGGTTTCGCCGCGGGCCGTGAGCGACCATTATGAACAGCACCGGGAAACCTACCGGACCTCCGAGGAAGTCAGGCTCCGGGTGATCGAGCTGACAACCGGTTCGACGCCGGAGGAAGTGGCCCGTCAACGACGCCAGGCGGAACAGTTGCTGGCGCGTCTCAAGGCCGGGGAGGATTTCACGGTGCTGGCCCGCCAGCAGGCGGACAACCCGCGTGCCGCCGAGGGGGGGGATATGGGATGGTTGCCGGTTTCCCATGTGCGCACGGAACTGGCTGACGCCGCGGGTCCGCTCCGCCCGGGGGAGATCAGCCGGTTGATTGAAACCCCCGATCGTTTCTACCTGGTGAAACTGGAGGGGCGCAAGGCGTCGGCGATCCAGGAATTCCCGGCGGTTCGCGCCGCCATCGAGCGGGATTTGCGGGGCCAGGCGGCGGATCGCCTCTACCAGGCGTGGATCGGTCGTTTGCGGGACCAGGCGATCATCCAGAAGTTTGACGTGCAGCCGTGGGCGTGATGGATCCATCCCGGTTTCCCAATCTTGCCAGCCCGGCCGTGCTCCGTGCGTTGCTGGAATCCCGTGGCATCCGGCCAAACCGGGTGCTGGGCCAGAATTTCCTGATCGACCGCAATATCGTCAACATCATACTCGATGCCGCCGACCTGGCGGGCTCCGACCGGGTGCTGGAAGTCGGGCCGGGTGCGGGGGTGCTGACCCTGGACCTGGTGCAACGCGCCGGCCGGGTCCTGGCCGTGGAGAAGGATCACGGGCTGGCCGGATTGTTGACGGACCTCGCGGGAGGGTGTGCGAACCTTGAAATCCGGCAGGCGGATGTCCTGGAACTGGACCCCGGACGAACGGTGACGCCACAGATCGACAAGGTGGTGTCGAACCTGCCGTATGCCACGGGCGGACGGATCCTGGTGGAATTGACCTGTCGGCGGTCGCCGCCGGAGCGCCTGGTGGTTACGGTCCAGGCGGAGGTGGGGGACCGGTTGGCGGGGGAGGCGGGTGACCGGGCGCGCGGTACGCTGGGCGTCTGGATCCAGTTGCGGTATCACGTGGAACGGATCAAACGGGTCCGACCCACCTGTTTCTGGCCGCGTCCGGATGTGCAATCCGTGGTGGTCCGCCTGATGCGGCGGATTCAACCATTGCTTGATTCTTGTCTCGAAAGCCGGTTTTATGACCTGACCCGCAAGGCGTTTCAGCATCGCCGGAAACAAATGGAACGGGTATTGAACGACCTGGGGGGGGACGGGAGGGGGTTGATGCAGGCGGCCGGCATCGATCCGCGCCTGCGCCCGGAAGCCCTGGCCATGGATGATTGGTGCCGGCTGGCGGCAGTCCTGGGGCCCCTCCCGGCGACTTGCGGACAACCGGGAATGAACGGTAACGACAGGGAAGGGAGTCTGGAATGTACCTGACGGGATTTGCGGATGAGGCGGCGGCGGATATCGACGGGCAGATTCGTGCGACGAAAAAACTGGGTTGGAAGTTCATCGAGTCCCGCAACATCGGCGGAAAAAACATCCATGACATGCCCGAGGCGGATTTCGAAGCCGCGTGTGCCAAACTTGAGGCGGCCGGGGTCCGGATCAACTGTTTCGGGTCCGCCATCGCCAACTGGGGGAAATCCATCCTGGAACCGTTTGACAGTTCCGTGGCGGAGATGGAGCGTGCCATTCCCCGGATGCGGCGGCTGGGGGTGAAACTGGTCCGGATCATGAGCTTTGCGGTGATCAAGGACCGGTCGCCGGACGATCAGATGGAAGCCGAACGGTTCCGCCGCGTCGGCGAATTGTACCGCCGGTTCACCGGCGAGGGCATGATGCCGGTGCACGAGAACTGCATGAATTACGGCGGGATGGGTTGGACGTATACCCTGCGGCTGATTGACCATGTGCCGGGACTGAAGCTGGTCTATGATACCGGCAACCCGGTCTTCGCCGACGACATGACCCGTCCGGAACCCCGCCCGAAACAGTCGGCCTGGGAATTTTATGAACGTGTCCGGGACCATGTGGCGTATATCCACATCAAGGACGGTGTGTGGGATGCCGCGCAGGGCAAGACCCGTTTCACCTATCCGGGGGAGGGGCACGGGGATGTCCGGCGCATCGTGACGGACCTGTTCCGCCGGGGGTATGACGGCGGCATTTCCATCGAACCGCACCTGGCCGTGGTGTACCATGACCAGTCCGTCAAGTCCGAGGCGGAACTGCGGATGGACACCTACGTGGAATATGGACAACGCATGGAACGGTTGCTGGAGGAATGCCGGCGCGAGGCGGCCGGCAAGAGCGCATGACGGATGCAACCACGCCGATGATGCGGCAGTATCGCCGGGTCAAGGGCGATCTGCCGGAAGGGGTCATCCTGTTTTTCCGGCTGGGTGACTTCTACGAGATGTTTTTCGAGGATGCCCAGCAGGCCGCCCCCCTGCTGGATATTGCCCTGACCCGTCGCAACGGGGTGCCGATGTGCGGGGTGCCTGCCCATTCGCTGGATGGTTACGTGGCCCGGCTGGTGCGTGCCGGCCGCAAGGTGGCGATCTGCGACCAGGTCGAGGATCCGGCCCTGGCCAAGGGAATTGTGCGACGGGAACTGGCCCGCATCGTGACGCCCGGCACGGCCACGGAAAGCGCCATGCTGGAGGCGGACCGGCACAATTACCTGGCGGGCATCCAGCGGATCAAGGGCGGCTTGTGGGGCACCGCGTTGCTGGATCTGTCGACCGGCCGGTTCCTGGTGGAATCCGCGCCCGGATTGCCGGCACTGGCGGACATCCTCAAGCGGGCCCAGCCGGTGGAATGCGTGGCTCCCGCCGGATTGAAGGAAGATGCCGAGTTCCGCCGCGTGACGGCCGGACTGCCCGGCATGCAGGTGACCGCGGTCGATGACTGGACTTTTGAATATGAGACGGCCCGGGATCTCCTGATCCGCCATTTCGGGGTGCATTCGCTGGAGGGATACGGGTGTGAAGGGCAGGCGGATGTGGTGGGTGCGGCCGGCGCCGTCCTGTACTACGTAAAGGAATCCCTGCGGCATGCCGTCAACCATATCCGGCGGCTGGAACGGGTGCAGGTTTCCGATGGTCTGATCCTCGATGAGGCTACCTGCGCCAACCTGGACCTGGTCCGGCCCCGGTCGGGGGGACGGGTGGCCGGTCTGCTGGATGTGCTGGATGTGACCCGGACCGCCATGGGCGCCCGGCTGATGCGGGACTGGCTGGTGCGGCCTCCCGCCGTGCTGGAAACCATCCGGGCACGCCACGATGCGGTGGAACAGTTCATCCGGGCGCGGGCTTTGTTGAACAGCCTGCGGGACGCGCTGGCCGAGGTGCGGGACCTGGAACGCCTGATAGCCCGGATTGGCGGTGTCGGCGGCAATGCCCGGGATGTGCTCGCCATCGGGCAATCCCTCCGGTCGTTGCCGGGGATCCGGGACCAGGTCGCGGGCAACCCGGCGGCCCGGATCCGGGAACTGGCGGAGGCTGTGACCCCCGAGCCGGAACTGGTGGAACTGGTCGGCCGGGCCATCGTCGACGAGCCACCCCTGTCCGTGAAGGATGGCGGGATGATCCGGGCCGGGTACCATACTGAACTGGATGCCCTGCGCAAGGCGGCGTCGGAAGGTCGCCAATGGCTGGCGGAATACCAGGTGGCCGAGCAGGCGCGGACCGGTATCAAGACCCTCAAGGTGCGGCACAACCGGGTGTTCGGGTTTTACATCGAGGTGTCCAAGGGACAGGCCGGCCAGGTGCCGCCGGAATATCTCCGCAAGCAGACGCTGGTCAATGCCGAGCGGTTCACCACGCCGGAACTCAAGACCTATGAGGCGCGCATCCTGGGCGCCCAGGAAAAGGCGGTGGCGCTCGAGTTGGAATTGCTGACGGCGGTGCGCGAAGCCATCGTGCAGCGGACCGGCACCATCCAGGCAACCGCCGCGGCGCTGGCGGAACTCGACGTGCTGGCCGCATTGGCGGACCGTGCCCTGGCCCTGGGCTACACCCGGCCGGTGATCACGACCGGGGATGTGCTGCGGATCCGCGGTGGGCGCCACCCCGTGGTGGAGCAGATGCCGGATGCGGAGCGCTTTGTCCCCAACGACACCGATCTCAACGGTTCCGACCGGCAGATCATGATCATCACCGGGCCGAACATGGCGGGCAAATCCACCTACATCCGGCAGGTCGCCTTGATCGCCATCATGGCGCACATGGGGTCGTTCGTGCCGGCCGATTCGGTGGAAATCGGGCTGCTGGACCGGGTGTTTACGCGCGTGGGC
>Ga0156641_1150_pt2 | contig 28139 bp, 19 predicted proteins | sample RifOxyC3_FD_110715 | JGI IMG/M metagenome (GOLD analysis project Ga0156641, IMG submission 110715) | Lentisphaerae bacterium RIFOXYC12_FULL_60_16 | reverse complement strand
CATGTCACGGATCATCGAACGACGCTTCGTGCTGGGCGATGCTGAAAAGGAACGACTGCTCAACCGGATGCGCCGGCTGGCCGCTTTCGGCGGTATCGAAATCCTCGCTTACTCATTCCTGTCCAACCATTTCCACGTATTGGCCCTGGATTCCCTGCAAGTTACCGGTGAATCGGGGTTACGATAACGGATGGGCAATCGCCGGTCCGGGAATTATCCATCAGGGGCGGGAAGGGCGTAGATCAGCCGCTGGGGACGATAGTTTCTGTCCCTGGATTCCCCGCCACGGGTCAACGGTACGGTTCCTCCTCTGGTTCGGGCTGTCTTCTCAGTTCTCTCCGTGCCACTTGAAGGCACGCCGGAAATCGCGTTTCTCAGCCTCTGCGACCGTCTCGACATAACATTCGTTTCTCTCCTTTTCAACTAAGGTGGTGTCGTATTGCTGATCGAAGGGGAGGTGGTAGATACGTTCGCCGTTGACACGGGACACGTTGCACTTGATGCACGGATACGGTTTGAGTGGGAAGTTCTCGACCACATGAAGGCCGAGAGCCTTGGCGAAAGCCGTGGCCGTGTCTGATAACGTGGTGGAAGTCACGAAGCTGGGAATGATGCGATGGGACTTCAGGACTTCTGGGAAGAGTTCCATCTGCGATACATTACCCTTAGTCTGTTGTATCCAAAACTCCACGCACGTTCCGAACAACTGGTTGATATGCTTCTCCCGAACAACCTTGCCCCGAGCCCAATACTTGCATTGAACGATGACTGTGACGCCTGCTTTCCGACAGATTAGGTCACGCCCGCAATCGTCCAACCCTTTGATGATCCCCTGGTAGACGACTTCGTATCCGTCCTTCTCATGTTGGTAACCTACATATCGCTCGTAGTCCCGTCCCAGTTGCCATGAAGATTTCGGCCGCTTCCAGTACCGATCCAGTGCGAGTTGCAATTTCTGCACTCTTGGGAGCCGATCATACTCTTCCGCCGAAAGCCAGTTCTTCGCCGGATCCTCTTCGGAGTCGGATCGTTGGTCCTTGATCTCTTCGGGATTGTCGGTTTCCCGGTAATCCGCTAACGCGGGGAAGAGTTCCTCGTAGTACAGGAGCATGTACTCCAAGACCTTGCACTTCTGCGCGAGCGTCCGGCGCTCGGACTTCATCTCCTGGACCACTTCGGATGCGCGCAGTGCCGGATGGGACTTGTGCTTCAGCCATGCGGCGATCTGGTCATCCCTGAGCGCGATGTAGTCACCAAATGCTTTGGCTAGCGTGGGAAACCCTTGGGAGCGTTCTGCGAATCCGCGGTCAAGCATTGTTCGGTCCGTCTCAAATACCCGCTGACAAAATGCCTTGTCTTTTTGCAGCTCCTGTCGTTCGCGTTGCACCTGTTGAATATCCTTCTCGCACTGTCTTCGCGTTTCCTGAAGATACGCGGCAATTATCTCTTTGGTTGTGTGGCCGTGGGACTGCAACTCCTGCCTGAAAGCGTCGAAGTCCTTGCGTAGGCGTTCGGCCTCCGCTACCTGCATCTGAAGACGTTGAAGTTTCTCTTTGAAGGCGAGAGGATTCATATCAGCTTAAGCTCGTCCAGTGTGCCGTTGATTGTAAGAAAACTCTGCGAACCAAAGCACCCTTGCTTGGTGCAGGATGCGTAGAATCCACGCCCGACGCGGCGACTGCACATGGGGCTGCCGCATTGTGGGCAGACATTCAGAATCTTTCCGCCTGGACCCGCCAGACGACCGATAGACTCGCGTGTCTGTGTCTGTAACGCGTTGAAGTCTTTCGTCATCTCTGGAACGCGTACGCCGTCAATGCGTGTGGTCAGCGTGGCAACATCGTTGCCGAACTGTGATCCGAGTTTCGTGTTCTCAACCAGTTCAGCAAACCAAAAGAAGATGTTTGCCAGAATGGCGAGACCGATGAGCGCGCCGAATATTACCAGGACTTCCATCGTTCTGCTCCTGCCCGAACACCACCGTTCTCCAGCCGCTGGATGCCGCGTCCGCCCGGTTTCAAGCGGTATGGTGCGGTTTGTTGAATGTCTCCTCGATCTTGTTCCGCAGTTCGTTCATCCGGCCATGCAGCGTCGTTGTGTCCACGAGGAACTCGCGCGCAAGGAACCCGTGAGGGTTCATCCACGGCGACCCGTTCCTGTCTGTGTGGTAGCGAAGCATCTGGTCGGTCTGGTTCCGGTCGCTTTCTTCATCCTGAAGGGCTTCGGATACTTCTTGGGCCGATAGGCCCATGAAATGAACGATATAAGGGGGTTCGAATGCGAAATCGTCGCTGGGGAATGCAGCGAGGTACTTATGGAGGAGGTCACGTATGTAATGATGCCGCGGCACGGGCCTACCGGCCCGTGCTATGGCATACTTCAGAAAAAGCTCGACCGAGTGGTGAACGAGAGACATGAGGACCGTGGCATGGCTCCAAGCGGTCGGGTACGTCCCGTCCAGCATGTCTTGCGTGAGGCGGCGCGCAGCATCCGCGTTCGCATCGGCGAGCGCATAGTGCAGATCGGCTTCATCAAGACCGTTGAGTTCCCAGTTTCCGATCATGTTTCCTCCGTCACGAACGCCGACGCTCACGGTTTGGCGCGGTTAGCGACGATACCGTGCGGCGTCTGGTTGGAACGTCGTCCTTTCTTCTGCAGGAAGCCGATCGCCGAACTATTAACGCCGAAGCCAACGCAAGCGACGAAGTGAATGGGAATCCAGAGATTCACTCCTTCGACCATTGTTTCGACGACAATGAAAGCGCCATTGGAATCTGCCTTCTTTCCTTCAATGAAATGGCCGCTACGGCCCTTCTGGAGAAAGGGATCGAGAATCTTCGCCAATTCCTGCATTCCTGCCTTCGTTAACAATACCTGGCAATGGTTTTTCGATGACATGTCCTATTCTCCTCCGTTCCAACGCCGCACTGACCTGCGCGTCCGAAGCGCGGAGATATACATCGCGGATGGGGCGCAGCCCGATCCGCGTATGTATATAGGAGCGGCTGGACCGTCAGGTCCAGCGTATTGTTCATGCGCGCTTCGCGCCTGAACAATACCTTCGGCAAGCCGGGCAGCGCGGCGTTCATGGCGGCGCGAAGCGTCGCCATGAACATGTTTTTCTACGTCACACAAAATACGCCTCAAGCGTTGAAACCGTCAAGACGGTCGTTGATTCTGAGTTGTTTATGCATTCATTTTGACGTATTTCAAAAACATCGGAGATTTGATATGCATCAGCGGGTCCACGGAATCGCTTTGTGCCCGCCCCCTCTGGCCATCATGTGGCTTTCGGTTCGAACACCCACCCCTCCCCCTCATCAATTACAGCACCCTATCGGGACCATACCGCACACGGCAAGGGGATTCTGTATGCTGAGATACCCGGGCTGAGATACACACGGTAAACGCACGGTAGACTGGCATCTCCGACCGAATCGCATCCGGGAAAACTGTGCCTGTCCATGAAATTCTTTGACAACCGCATAAGAGTCGTTAGGTTCACAAGTTTACGAGCAAATCAAGAATCGTGTGATTCCGGCATCTCGAATTGGGAATCCTATTTGCGAAACAGGGCCAATGAAAACAACCGAACCAGATGAATGCTCCCTGACGCTCGTTGTTCCGCAGAATAAAAAACGAATCATACCCCTCCTGATAATCGGCGTGGCATGTTTCGGCATACTGGTCTTTGCACTCAGCCATGGTAACCGGTCCATGATTTTGCCTCCCGCCATGATGATTGGCGGATTTGGCGCATTGGCCATTGTTATTCGTGATTTTACGCTCCGGCAAACGCTGATGGTTGATCGCGGTTCTCTGACATACCGGCTGCAAACGATCTTCAATCATGACGAACAACTTTTCACGGATATCCGGGAAATAACCCTGGCGCGTTACGTCAAGGGCCATGGAATTGCCCCCATCACCCTTGCCTTCGCACGAAAGGAATCCAAAACAACCGGTTCCCATCTAAAATTCACCGGTCTTGGACTCCTCACACAAAATCGACTCCAATACATTCCGTTGGCGATCCCCGCCGAATCCATCCTTGTTTTGGCAGAAACTATCCAACAAAAACTATTCAACCCCGAAAACGAACATGCTACGGTTGTATCGGCTGTTTGATGCATTGTGAATTATCTTTCAACCTGTTGGCAACTTTCAGGATGCAGAAGGAAACCCTTACCATGAAACGAATCGATCTGGCCGGCACCTGGACCCTGGTGCGGGCAAATACCGGAGAAACAATCAAGGCGCAGGTACCCGGCGACAATTTTTCCGCCCTCCTGGCGGCCCGCCGTATCCCGGACCCTTTCCATGCCGATAACGAGCAATCCCTCCAGTGGATCGGCCGGGAAGACTGGATCTATCGTCGCAATTTCCGTGTCGACAACGACCTGCTGAAGGAGGCTTCGGTTGTGCTGAATTGTGACGGGTTGGACACGATTGCAACCATCCGTATCAATGGACAACGGGTGGGAACCACCCGCAACATGTTTGCCCGGCACCGGTTCGAGGTGAAACCATTCCTGAAAACCGGCCCCAATTCGATCGAGATTGAACTGGCGTCACCGGTCAAAGCCGCCGAAAAGGAAAACCGCCACCTGCCCTACCCGATCCCCTGCGTCAACTTTCCCGAGTCAACCCCGCACCGAAACCTGATCCGCAAGGTGCAATGCCATTCAGGATGGGATTGGGGCCCCAGCCTGCTGGTGTCCGGCATTCCCGGTGCCATCCATCTTGACGCCACGTCAACCGGCCGAACCGAATACGTGGCAACCACGCAACATCATCGCCGGAACCGGGTTGATCTCGACGTTGATGTCGACGTGCATGCCGTATCCGCCTGCACCACCGCACTGCAGGTTACCATCGCCGGCCAGCAACGACGCAAACCGGTAACACTCAAACCCGGCATCAACCACCTGCACATCAGCCTGCCGGTCCATAACCCCAAACGATGGTGGCCATGCGGTTACGGGGCCCAACCCCTGTATGACCTGACCGTGACAGTGGCCGGGGATTCGATCCGCAAACGGATCGGATTCCGCACGCTGGAAGTGATCAATCGCGAGGACAAGGCCGGACTCTCCCTGACATTCCGCGTGAACGGAACCGACATCTTCTGCAAGGGGGCGAATTGGATTCCCGCCGACGCCCTGCCGCAACGCCAGACCCGCGCTGTGCTGGACAACCTTCTGACCAGCGCCGTGGGCGCCCACATGAACATGCTCCGGGTATGGGGCGGCGGCCAGTACGAGTCCGACGACTTTTACGATTTGTGCGATGAAAAAGGCATCCTGTTATGGCACGATTTCATGTTTTCCTGTGCGCTGTATCCCGCCACCCCCGTTTTCCTCGAACAGGTCCGCCAGGAAGCCGGACACCAGGTGCGCCGCCTGCGTGACCACGCCTGCCTCGCCCTCTGGTGCGGCAACAATGAGGATGTCGGTGCGCTTCGCTGGTTCCAGGAATCCCGCGACAACCGGGACCGGTACCTGGTTGATTATGACCGCCTGAACGAAGGCGTTCTGGGCAAGGCCGTCGATACCTTCGATCCAACCCACCTTTTCTGGCCGAGTTCACCCTGCGGCGGACGTGGTGATTATTCCGACTGCTGGCATGATGATAAGCGCGGCGACATGCATTTCTGGAGTGTATGGCACGAGGGCAAATCCCTCGACGCCTACCTGACCGTAAAACCCCGATTCTGCTCGGAGTTCGGCTACCAGTCCTTCCCCTCGTTGTCGACGATCCGGACCTACGCCCCACCCGACCAATGGAACGTGACCGCGCCGATCATGGAATATCACCAGCGCAATGCCCGCGGCAACTCCCTGATAACGGAGATGTTCACCCGGTATTTCCGGATGCCGGAAGGATTCGCCAATTTCGTCTACTTGAGCCAGGTTCAACAGGCGATGGCCATTAAAACCGGCGTCGATTACTGGCGTACGTTGCGCCCGCACTGCATGGGCACCCTCTACTGGCAGTTGAACGACTTGTGGCCGGTCTGTTCCTGGTCCTCGCTGGAATACGGCGGGAAATGGAAGTTGCTGCATTATGAGGCACGCCGGTTCTATGCCCCCTGCACCGTCAGCATCATCCAGAAGCAAGACATGATCGAGGTCTGGGTGGTCAATGACCGGCCACAACCGGTTCGCGGCAACGTCGAAATCAGCGTCCTGCAATTTGACGGAAAACGCCTGAACCGGCGCCGGATACCCGTCTCCCTGAAAGGGGCCGGCGCCACCTGCATCTGCCGTAAACCGGTTCATGACCTGCTTCCGGCCCCCGAGCAGGCATTCCTTCACGCACACCTTCGCTGTGGCAAGGACCAGGCTGAACAGGTGCATGTGGCCGTGCCCTGGAAAAGCTGCAACTTGTCGGAACCGGAACTGAAGGCATCCGTCAAAGCATTGCCGGACGGACGCTTTGCCATCACCCTGTCCAGCCGTAAGCCGGCGTTTTTCGTGTATCTGGACACCGATCCTGCCATGGGCCATTTCGAAGATAATGGATTCCACCTGCTGGCCGGTCAACGGCGCACGGTCCAGTTCCATCCCTCCCGGCGTATATCGAAAGCGCAATTCATCAAGGCGCTGTCCGTTCACCATTTGCGAGGCACCTATGCCTGAGGTTTCCCGCTCAACACCCCCTCCGAATATCATCTACATCCTCGCCGACGACATGGGGTATGGTGACATCTCATGCCTGAATCCATCGGCGGCGTTCCAGACCCCGCATCTCGACCGGTTGGCGGCGGGCGGCCTGCGTTTTACGGACGCCCACGCCAGTTCTGCGGTCTGCACGCCCTCCCGGTACAGTATCCTGACCGGCCGGTACAACTGGCGGTCCTGGCTCAAACGGGGCGTGACCATCGGCTATTCCAAGCCAGTTATTGAACCCGGCCGGATGACCGTCGCCTCCCTGCTCAAGTCGCAGGGATACGCCACCGGCTGCATCGGCAAATGGCACCTGGGCTGGACCTGGCCGAAAACCGGCGAGGCAGAGGATGCCGTGGACTACACCCGTCCCATCCCTGACGGCCCCACCTCCCACGGGTTCGACACCTTCTATGGCATCAGCGCTTCGCTGGACATGCCCCCCTATGTCTACATCGAAAACGACCGGCCGACCGCCATCCCCGACCGGTTCACACCGGGATCCACCGGCAAGGCATACTGGCGGGAAGGTTCCATCGCCCCCGACTTTAAACATGAAACGGTGCTTCCGCACCTGACACAAAAAGCCCTTGAATTCATCGATCAGCATGCAAACGGGACCACCCCGTTTTTCCTCTATTTCCCCTTGCCGGCACCCCACACCCCAATCCTTCCCACCCCGGCGTTCCGCGGAAAATCCGGCACCAATGAATATGGCGATTTCTGCCTGCAGGTGGACGATGTCGTGGGACAGGTCATGGCAACCCTTGACCGTCACGGTATTACGGACAATACCATCTTGATTTTCACCTCCGACAACGGGTGTTCACCGGCAGCGGATTTCGCGGAACTGGCCCGATGCGGGCATAACCCGAGTCACATCTTTCGTGGCCACAAGGCCGACATCTACGAGGGTGGGCACCGGGTTCCACTGATCGTGCGCTGGCCGGCGCGTATCAAGTCAGGCCGTAAAACGGATGAAACAGTCTGCCTGAGCGATTTACTGGCGACCTGCGCTGAGATCGTCGGGTCCGGACTCCCGGATAATGCCGGGGAAGACAGCATCAGCAACCTGCCGCTCTGGGACGGCAACCCATTGAATGGCGCCTTGCGTGAGGCAACCGTTCATCACTCCATTGACGGGTCTTTCTCCATCCGAAAAGGCCACTGGAAGCTGGAAATGTGCGCCGGATCGGGCGGATGGAGCAGTCCCCGGCCAGGCCCGGAATGCGACGGTTTGCCGCCGATCCAACTGTATGACCTTCGCATGGATATCGGCGAACGGAAGAACCTTTTCCGGGAACATCCGGCCATCGTCGAATCGATGAAGGCACTGCTCACCCTTTATGTGGAACAGGGACGGAGTACGCCCGGCAAACCCCAGGGCAATGCCGGCGGAACCTCCTGGAATGAGCTGTGGTGGATGCTGACCCGGAACTCGTAGAAAACAACGACACCGGTCCGATCAATCCCTGCCGGGCGTCTCAGCCCGTGCAAACAACCCCCAGACTTTACCGCCGTTGCTGTTCATGGCGATCAGGATCTCGTTTTCCCCTTCCCGGAAATCAACAAAGAACTGCATCTTGTCGAGAACCGCCGGATTGGTTCCGGGCCCGTGAAAGACCTCCTTGCCGTTCAACCAGATTCGGATCGGTCCATCGTATCCCAGCTTCAAGATGCCGCGTCCTGCCGTCTTCCGGAAAGTCGTACGCAGGAACACCACACCGGGTTGCGCTTCAATCTGAGGCCTGAGATCGACAAAACCCTCGAGGATATGCCCGAAGGGGCGGCCTTGAACCGGCATCGTGCATCGGGTCGCAGCCTTCACCGGATCCACATCCGCCAGATCACTATCGGCCATGCGCGGGGACACGTTCCATGTGTCGAGAAATGACAGGGCTTTCATGGATTTTGCATCGGCATGCACAAACATCGGCTGGGTCCAGGCCGCTGCCTGGCGACGTCCCAGACATTCAAAGCGCACATAACGCGCCGAATCCGGGACCCGGAGTTCCAGCAGGTTGCCGTCCGCCATGGCCAGCCGTTTCCCGGTGGCGCCGATTGCCAGGATACGGTCCGCATCCTCCGCCTCGATACGCACCTGCAAGCCCTCCACCTGGATGGATCGTATGGTGACCCCCGTGGAAGCGTAAAACCGGCCCTTCTTCAGGGCATCAACAATCCCCTCCGCCGAACGGTCCGTGACATAAACCACATTCCAACCCCGCCCGCTCTTGGCAGGATTATGGCAGTCATCATTGGCAAATCCCCACACCCGCCGGCCTGCAGCAAGGAGCATGTCCCATTTCGAGAGCGCATAGCAGCTCCCGTCTTCCTCCTCGATGCCCCCGTTGTAGATTTCCATGCCCGCATATCCGGTCCATTCGCGCAATTGTTCGATGGTCGCATGGTCAAATTGCCCCAACCAGTCCGGATGGGCCACGATAACCAGCCCACCGGCCTGGGGAACTGCATTGAAAATTTCCTGCCGGCTCAGGGTCGGCGCCAGCCGTTGATGGGCGCCGAGATGAACCACATGGGGCCCTCCCGCCACCTCGTAGCCCGGCACCAGGATCATGCCCCTGGAATCCAGTGCGGCAATGCCCGCCGGATCAATCAGGATCTCGTGATCGGTAAGTGCAAGAAAGTCATGCCCGAATCCGGCATACAGGTTGACGGTTTGTTGCAGGGAGAGTTGTCCGTCGCTAACCGTCGTATGGGTATGCAGGTTGCCCCGAAGCCATGTTCCACCCACAAGCCCGTCATAAGGATTCTCAAGATACGCCATGGACCACTCGCTTTCTGATCGATATACCTACAGATACCAAATGGAGAGGATTTTGAAGATGACGATCGCCAGCAGGGCGGACGCCGGCAGGGTCACGACCCAGGAGACAAATATCCGCCGCACCACTCGCAGGTCGATCGCGCCAAAGCCCCGGGCAAAGCCCACCCCCATGATGGCGCCCACCAGCACAAAGGTTGTCGACACCGGCAATCCAAGGAGGGAACAGACCAGCACGGTCGTGGCCGTTGAGAATTCAGCGGCAAAACCACGCGTGGGGGTCACCTCGGTGATCTTGTGCCCCACCGCTTCGAGCACCTTGTAGCCGTAGGTGGCCAGGCCCAGCACAATCCCGAATCCACCCAGCGCCAGCACCCAGGCCGGGATCACCGCCTGCGTGGCAACGGTGCCGCGCAACCCCTGCAGGATCCCCACCACCGGCCCCACGGCATTGGCCACGTCATTGGCGCCATGGGCAAAGGACAGGTAACAGGCATCCAGAACCTGGACCCGCGAGAAAAACCGCTCGACATCCGCGCTATGTTCGCCAAGCGGTTTGTCCGGGTTGCAACGTCGTTTCATGATCGCCCAGACAGCCACCCCGATCAGGTTGGCCATCACCACGGCGGTCCCCAGCGCCAACCAGCAACCCTGGGATTTCGGGATGTGCAGGGCGCGTGGATAATAGGCCTGGAGAATCGAATAGAACATCACGCAGGTCATGGCCCCCAACCCCAGGGGTACGGCAATTTGTGCACGTGCAATGGGCCTTGTGTGATGCAACACATGCCGCAACAGGATATGATAAATGAGGAAACTGAAAAATGCGCCCACCAATGGGGAAATGATCCAACTGGAGGCAATGGCACCCATTTTATGCCACTGAATGGCGGCAGGCCCCATGGCGACAACACCAAACCCAATGACCGCCCCGATAATGGCATGGGTTGTTGATACCGGCTGGCTCAGGTAGGTGGCCAGGTTCAGCCAGATCGAGGCACCGAGCAGAGCGGCCAGCATCCCGATGGCAAAAACCTTTGGATCAGCGGCAAACAGTTCCGGATAAACGATGTTGCCACGGATGGTATCCGTGACATTCCCACCGGCAAAGAAAGCACCGCTGAATTCAAAAACCGCCGCCAGGACCAGGGCCATACGGAAGGTAATGGCTCCCGATCCAACCGGGGTCCCAAATGCGTTGGCCACATCGTTGGCGCCAATGTTCCACGCCATGTAGAGCGCCACGACAAAAGCAAGCAGGAGAAGCGGTTCCATGCAAGGACTTCCCGGATTAATGCCGCATAATCATCAAACGAAGAGACTTGCCGACATTTTCGGCATGATCGGCAATGCCCGTCAGGGTCCTGCACAACTTGTCCAGAATCATCACCGTCAACGGATCGATCCCCGGCAGGGAATAATAGCGTCGGGCCAGGGACCGGCTGATTTTATCCGATTCCCATTCGAGATGACATACATCCTGGATTTTCTCCAGCACCCGTTCCGCCTCACTGCCTTCAAATGCATCCTTCTGCAGGCGCGCCATTTCCTCGGCCAGGTTCAACAAGGCCTCGCTGGTCTGTATGATCTTGTCCACCAAACCCGTGAAATCCTGCCGTAGATCCGGCGGCAATTCAATTTTCCGGAAGGTCGCGACCACGGCATAATCCTCGGCATCATCGCCCATCCGGTCCAGTTGCCGGACAAACGTCAGGATGTCCTCGCGGGATACCGGCAACATGAAACGACGCGACAGGTTCTGCCGGATGGCATCCTTGATCTTGTCACCTTCAAACTCCGTATCGGACATGAGGTTCTGAAGCTCCTCCAGCCGTTTCATATCCCCGGCCAGCAGCGCCTCGGTGATCGGTCGGACCAGGTTGACACATTCATGGATCTTCCGCGCATGTTCCACGATGTGTTCAAAAGGGGACTCGCCGAACAGCGTTGCCAGACTTTTCATAAACACTCCCCGGATTATTCAATCCTCAAAATGGTTCCCGATCTGGAACCCATGTCCATCCCGGTAAACCATACCGGGCAAGTATATCGTGTCGGCCGGATCGGGCAAGAACACATCGACTGCCATGACTGACTGGTTTTTGGCTTGGCGTTGCGGAACCCCCTGGAGTACAGTGGCGCCCGTCATGTCACCCGTACACGTCATAGCGCGTTTGGCCCGTATTTTCGCTGCGTATCGTCGTCGCACCGAGACGGTCAGCCCCATGCCGGTCCGGTTGTGGATCGAGTCCGCCCTGTGCTGTAACCTCCGGTGCACCATGTGCCCCAACAAGGATCTTCCGGCTTCCGACAAGACCGTGATGTCGTGGGACCTGTACCGCCGGATCATCGATCAGGCCCATACCTTCGCCAACGACATCTACCTGCATCACCGGGGTGAACCGCTTACCAACCCGCGCCTGTTCGACATGATCCGGTATGCCCGTGAAGCCGGCCTGAAGACCCGTTTCCACACCAACGGGGCACTGCTCACCGCTGAACGGGCTGATCAACTCCTCGACGCCTCACCCAACCTGGTCTCCTTTTCCGTGGACGGTTTCGACAAGGAATCCTACGAGTCGGTGCGGGTCGGCGCCACGTTCGAAACCACCGTCGACCAGATCCGCCACCTCGCCGTCCGGCGGCGTGAACGCGGCTTGAAAAAGCCTTACCTGGTGGTGGAAAAAATCCGTTTCCAAAATCCCGCCCGACCCGGGGATCCGGCTGCCGTACAGGCGCTCCGCCAGCAGTTCCTATCGGCCGGCATCGATGAAGTGATTGAGAAGGATGAATATGTCTGGGCGGGAGAAACGCCGGGGGTCACCCTGCCGCCGCGAACCTCCTCCTGCTGTACCTTTCCCTGGTACGCCATGGTCATCTGCGCCGACGGCACCGTCACCCCCTGCCCGCAGGATTTCAAGGCCCGCCTGGTCATGGGGAACGCCGCGCAGCAATCCCTGCGCGACATCTGGAACGGTCCCGCCTACCGGGCGCTCCGGCATGGATTCCGAACCAACGTGGAATCCCTGCCCATCTGCCGGGACTGCGACCGCCTCCGGCGCAAAACCGTCGGTGGCATTCCCCTCCAATACATGGCAACCTTCCTGGTCGATCAACTCGTCGGATACGGTCCCCTGCGCCGCAGGCTGGGCACCGCGGAGCGAAGCTGACGTGCCAACGCCCCTGAAGGTCCTCCTGCTCGCCCCCCACCCTTTTTACCAGGAACGTGGAACCCCGATCGCTGTGGACCTACTGCTCCAGTCCTTTGCGGCACGTGGAACCCAGGTGGATGTACTCACCTACCACGAAGGCGCCGATCGCGATTACGGGCCGGGCATCTCCATCCACCGCATTCCACCGCCTCCGGGTACACACCATATCCGGCCGGGGTTCTCCTGGAAAAAGGTCGTATGCGATCTCGCCTTCCACCGGGATGCCGCCAGAATTCTGAACCGGAGCCGCTACGATGTGATCCATGCCGTCGAGGAATCGGTTTTCATGGCACGGCGCCTGGGCGCCCGGCATGGTACCCCCTACCTGTACGACATGGATTCCTGCATGTCGCGCCAGATCATGGACAAACACCCCTTGGCAAAGCCCCTGGCGCCGATCATGCAGGCCATGGAAACGTCCGCCATCCGGGACGCCATGGCCGTTGTGCCGGTTTGTGACACACTGGCAGCAATCGCCCATGCCAGCGGTGCCAAAAAGGTTTTCACCTTGCGCGACATCTCCCTGCTGGACCCTGCCATTCCCGTTCATCCCATCGGCCTGGCAGCCCGGACGGGAGGGACCGGTCCCCGTTTCCTGTATGTGGGCAATCTCGAATCCTACCAGGGAATCGACCTGCTCCTGGATGCCTGCACGCGGGCGGGCTCAAGCATCCCGGAAGCCCGGGTGATCATCGTGGGCGGTACCCCGGCGGATATCCAACACTATCAGGCCCTGGCTGAACGGTCCGGCTCGTCGTCGTTCGTCACGTTCATCGGACCCCGACCGGTGGCCGACATGGCCTCGCTGTTTGCCGAAGCCGACATCCTGCTGTCGCCTCGGTCCCAGGGCGGCAACACGCCGATGAAGATTTATTCCTACCTGGCGTCCGGCAAACCGGTGCTCGCCACCCGCCTGGAAACCCATACCCAGGTGCTCGACGACACGGTGGCCTGCCTGGTGGAACCTACGGCACAAGCAATGGCCGACGGCATGATCCGCCTGGCACAGGATTCGAACTACCGGAAGACCCTGGGCAACCAGGCCCGCCGCCTGGCGGATAATCGGTATTCGCGAACGGCGTATGCCGCCGGGTTCACGGCCCTTTACGATTGGGTTGAACAGCAACTGGCCCTGCGGACGATCCGGCGCTGACGGTCAGAAACCGTACCGGACCGAGGCGTATACGTTGTTGTTGTTCTCGAACTGCCCGAAGAAGGTCGCAGGCTCCTCACCTTCGAACCAGTTGGCGCCTCCGGTCACGGTCCAGTGATCATCCACCCGGTAGGTCACCACGGGCCGTACATACCCGTCACGATCGCTTGGCGAATAATAAGCAAAGAGGGAAAGCACCAGGTTCTGGCTTAACGCCATGGCGGTAAGCCGAATGGTCGCCACCTGGCGCACCTCATCACGCGCCGTCATTCCTTCCGGCAAATTGGCCCGGTAGTCCTGGTAATCACGCATGATCTCGGCATAGTATTGAACACTGCCGTTCAAATTGCGGATCAATTCCCGTTCATACCCCGCCAACACCCGCACTTCGGAATTCGGGACCAGGGAATTGATCCCCCCGACATCGTCCCGGGACTCGTAGGTGCCGGCTTCCAGATTGCCGATCCCCTGCCCCAGCGTACCGCGAACACTGGCACCCCATACCGATAACCGGGGGAAAGTCACCCGGGACGCAACGGGATCGAACCCCGCCGGACTCTTCCAACGTCCCTCATACCCGTACAGGGACAACTCATACCCGGCCAGGTTATGGGACAACCGTAACGCCGTTTCATCGTCCTGGAACCATTGGTCCGGAACCTCCACGGCCATGGCAACATCCCGGCCCACCAGGCGGCCCGCCATAGGACTCCAGGCCGACAATCGAGCAGAATCGATAAACCGATCCGGATCAAACCGCGGTGTATAGACAAGGTCGAGGTTGATCCAACGGCTGAACCAACTTGCCATGAGTGCGTCGGACGGCGCCTTCAGGTACTCGATATCACGCCCGATGAAAAAGGCATTCCAGTCCTTGGGGAAAAGGTCGTTGATGAACAACAGGTCACCCGTCCCCCAGGTCAGGATCTGGCGACCGATCTTCACGTCCAGCGAATCCAGCGGCGATACGGTAAGGTAGGCTTCCCGAAGGTCCAGGGGACCCGTCCCCTCCTCGAGGTCAACCCGGTCATCCTCCGCCACGCCATCCCACACCAGATCGCCACGCACCTGGAAACGAATGTCACCGATCGCGGGGCTGAATTCCAGTTGCGCCCGTATTTCATGCAGGGGAGAATCCTCTTCAACGGGATCCGACTGGGTCCGGACACCCGCACGGGCATCCAGATACCCGTGCAAACCGGCCGGCCATTTCCAGCCACCCTCCGGCTCCGCCGCCCCGGCCAGACAGGTCCAACCGGCCAGTAACATGGCCACCCCACAGCGCAGTTTTCCAGCACCCGGGATGAGCGGGCGGGTCAATGATTTGGATCTCATATTAAAACCTGTTCCTGGTTGGTTCAGGGTTCGACTTCCCGGGGCGGACGCCGAAGGAACCGCTCGGTAAAGATTCCGTCAGTCAGTCCGATGTCATATTCAACCCGGGTGAACGTGTTGACGGTCCGGGACCCGGACACCAGGTCGCTGACAGCCGACTCCATCACGGTCGGATGTCCCTGGATCATCTCAACTTTAAGACCCTCGACACGGCGGTAACAGGCGCCATTCGCATCCAGGTATTCCGCCTTGCGGGGCAGGAAGGTATCCTTGTCGATCCACACGGTGTATGACTTGAACTCCACCGAACCCGGATTCCGCGGCGTATTCCGGATGACGTACTGGGTATCGGTGGTCTCAACCAGTTCATGCGTATCCTCGTTCAGGTTGCGGCCGGAAACATCCTCGTAGAGGAAATCCGAACCGACAAAGGATGTCCGTTTGTCGCCCGGGGCAATCCGCCGGGTCAGGTTCAGGGCCGGCAGCCACAGCCAGCGGTCATCCTCGCCATCGACATTCTTCCACACCAAAAATGCCATTTTTCGGACATCGGCCGGTTCGCGGAAAAACACGTAGAACTTCTGGTTTTCACCCGTCGTATTGAGGCGCAGGATCGCAAATTCACGGACACGGGTCCCCCCTTTGCCATCGGTAATCGTCATCCGCACCGCGGCCCGTCCATCTTTCCCGGCGTAATAAGCGACCCGATTGGCTTTCGCAACAATGGCATCGGCTGTCAAATCCTCCGCCATCCCGACACCGGCCAGCATCAGGATCAATCCGGCACACCCCAGCATGCTTGTACAGGTCTTCATTGAATTATTCCTTTCTCCATCTTGACACCCACCGGCTGCGAGCCGTCACCGGATTCTCCAGTCTTCACATCGGTATCACCGGTTTGAGGAAATGCCCAACGTTGAAAGGCGGTCAACAGGGCCGGCAGCAGGAACAGTGTGGCCAGCCACGAGACCGCCATGATCGTCGCCAGGAAGAATCCGACGGTCCGGTACGGTACCAGGGGGGCCAGCAACAACGGCAGGAATCCGACCGACACCGTGATGGCATTCCGGCTGATCGCCATGGCAGGTTCCTTGAACATCTGGCGGACCGCCGCGCGCCACTGCCCGGCCCGACGGGTCTCCTCCCGCGCACGTTCCAGAAAGTGAATGGCAAAATCCACGCTCAAACCAAGTGTCAGGGCCGACAGGATTGCCACCGGCATGTCATAATCCTTGCCCGCCCAACCGATCAAACCATAGATCAGCAGGATCGTCACGGTCAGGGGGATCATCGCGAGCAGCCCGAACAAGGCGGACCGGAACAGGACCGTCATCATCACCAGGACGATAACGAAGCTGCTGGCCAGCGAATACAGCATGCCGGTCACCATCTTCTCCTGCCAGACAACGTTCAGATAGGTCAGGCCCGCCCACCCGCAATTCAGGGCTACCGGGGGTGGATTCGCCGCCAGGAAACTGTTCATCGCCTGCACCACCGACTCCATGTCGCGGTTGTCCCCGCTTTTCAGTTGCACCCACAGGTTCAGCCGTTGGTAATCGCGGGTCACCATGTGGAAGAGGGCATCTTTCCGTTTCATCCCCTCCAGTTGGGTGAACACCTGCCCGACAGCCGAAGCGGTATCTGGAACTGCAAAACTTGCCCGGTTTCGCGCGTCCAGCACCGCCCGCTCCTCAGGCTTCGCATACGCGGGGATCGACACAAAATTCAACTCATAGGCGGCTTTCTTCAGCGCGTCGACGGACGACGACACCTTGCCCACCACGGGCTGGCTCAACAGGTATTCCTGCAAACGTTCCACATACCGCAACATGTCCGGCTGCTTGAACAACGGGGCTGACAATTCCGCCCGCATATCCAGGACAAATTCACGGAAGGATCGCCCCGTATACTCGTCACAAACCGCCAGCACGGCGTTCTGCAGGGATTCACCCGTCAACGCTGTCAGCGATTTCAGGCGTCCCGACAGGATTTCCCGATCCACCGCATTGACCCCCGCCACCCGATTGACAGCTTCCAGCAGGCCGGCGGCGGTCAGTGATTCCGGATCGAGATAGTTGATCGTTTCAGCCATCGCATTCCAGGACGCCAGTGCTTCCTCATCGATTTGTCCGGCGGTCTCAACCAGTTCAACAAAACACCGGTTTGGATCACTGCTCCACATGGTACGGTATTGCTGTTCAAGGGCTCGCAGGGCGGTTGTAAAACGTTCAGTCGCCTGGGGGAAGATGGCGCCGAACCGGACCTTGACCTCACGCTCCATGATTGCCGCCTGTTCGTGACAATCCGGCACCTGGACCACGGCCGGCTCCAGGGTCAGATACGCCGTGTAGGTCCCGCCAAAATGGGCGTTGAGTACGGTGTCGGCAACCCGGATGGAGTGTCCGGCAGTAAACCACTTGACCGGATTGTCATTGACCCGGATTCGTACGATTCCGGTGATTGAAAGCGCCACCACCAGAAGGCTCAAGGCCATGATCACGCGCCAACGCCGGTACGAAACATCACCCAGCGATTCAAGTGTCCGGTTCAACCAGCTGGACCGCACCGCACATTCTCCCGGCTTCACCGGGCAATCCTGCATGGCATCCAGCATGCGGGTGCGAACCGCCAACATGATATAGGCGGGAATCAACGTCATGGTCAGCACCCAGGCCAGCGCCACACCGAAGGCCACATGCAAACCAAACACCTGAACCGGGGGAATCGGGGTGGTTCCCAGCGAGGCAAAGCCGGCGATGGTGGTCAGGCTGGTATACAACATCGGCTTGAACAGGTGCCGGATAACATGCCGCACGGTCTCCGCCTTGTCCCGGAACCGGTGATACGCATCAAAGAACTCACTGAGGATGTGCACGGAATCCGCCACGGCAATCGGCATCAGGAAAATGGCGATCATGGAACTCATGATATGCACATCATACCCCAGACCAATCAGGAGCCCCATCGTGCAGATCACGCTGATGATGGCAACCAGCATGGGGGCAATGATCAGGGAGACCCGCTTAAAGAAGAACCACATCAGTAGAAAAATGGCCAGCCCGGCCAGCGGGGCGGAAGTCGCCATCTGAACCAGCATTTCAACCCCGAACGTGTCCTCCGCCACCGGCAACCCGGTGATGTAGACCCGGTCCTCCGTCGTCCAGTCCCGTGTCAGCGCCCGCACCAGTTCCGCCACGTTGTAACTGTAGGTCTTGGTGACGATCGGGATATACAGGCAGATGGCCTTCTCATCCTCCGACACCAGGGTGCCCGCATACAGCGGATTGGACATGGCATCGTCCCGGATGATGCGTGCCTCCGCGGGCGTGCGGGGTGGATGTTCCATCAGAAACTCGATGCGCAGGGACCCCTGGTCGGCCTGCTTGATGTTGTCCACCACACCCGGGCCGATCAATTCATGACCAATGATGACGCTCCGGCCCTCCGCATCAAACAGGTTGTTCGGGTCATGGCTGAACGCACGCCCCAGCATTTGGCCCCACCACCCGGTCGGCCCCAGATCCATCGACTGTATCCGGTTGGGACCCGCCCCATCACCCGGCCGCACAACGGCCGGTTTTCCGTCTTCACTACGGTGCAGGCTGAGCAAATCGCGGGTCAACCGGTCGATGCGTCCCAGCGTCCCGACATTGAACACGCCGTCCGGATGCTTTTCATTAACAATTCCGACGACCACAAAATCATACAGGCTGAAGGCTTCCTTGATCCGGTGGTGGTAGACCCGTACCCCCTCATCCTCCGCCAGCATGTTTTCGGGATCGTTGTCGAAGGTAACCTTGGGAAACTGGAACAGTGCCCAGACGGTTGACAAAAGCACCACGATCAGAACCAGCCAGGGGTGCCGCAAACTGAAATTGGTGAGCGTGAGCTTCATGTGCGAATTCCTTTCAAGCCTGTCAACGGAAGAACCGGTCCAGACGCTAGCATTTCTACACCGTCATGGCAATCCATGACCCGGTCCACCTTGCCTCGAAGTCCGCCCTGCCCGCGCTAATTATACAGCATGTTCCGTTCGTTCAATCACGGCCCCTTGAAGGTCCTTGTCAAGGCGGACAAAATACTCGCTGTATCCACCAATCCGGACAATGAGATCCCGGTAATTCTCGGGTTGTTGTTGGGCGGCACGCATCGCGTCGGCGCTGAGCACGGAGACCTGCACCTGCATGCCGCCCAGGCGAAAATAGGTGCCTACCAGATCACACAGACGGTCAAGCGCTTCGTCCTGTTGAAACAACGTCTTTTGAAACCGAAGGTTGAGTACCGGGGTGCCGACCGCCAGGTTGAGCGGCAGCCGGGCCACGGATTGAAGCAACGCGGTCGGACCATTGACATCACGGCCGGGAACCGCCCCCACCGAGTCAACCAGGGCGGTAAAGGCTTTGCGTCCGTCAGGCGTGGCCCCCACCTGGCGACCCGCATCCAGGTAGGTGTTAAACAGGATGCAGGACGGCAGGAACCGGCCGCCGCGCGGAGTCCTGTGTGATAACAGTTCACGCCAGGCATGTTCGAGCAGGTCATGTCCCAACCGGTCGACCCAGTCCACGTCATTGCCGAACTTGGGAACCGCCCACAGACGCTGGAGCAACACCTCATGTCCGTTAAAGTCCGCCCGCAAGGCAGCCATCAGGCACTCGGCGGAAAGCGTGCGTTGTTCAAACACCAGCCGCCGGATGGCGGCCATGCTGTCGATAAGGTTGGCGATGCCCTGGTAGCTGACCACGGCCCAATTGTAACGGGCACCGCCTGCTTCAAAGGAGCGACGGTTGCGCACACAGTCACGCGTGAAAAAGGTGCGGTAGAGCTTGGGATCGCCGGACGTAAAACGTTGCTGAAGCTGGTCGCAGGATTCACGGGCAAATTCCCGCGTGGCATGTTCTACCTGGCGTCGCAAGGCTTCATGGAAGGCATCAAAATCGGGAAAGGTGGTGAACGGTCCGGTTTTCGGGCCAACCTGCCGGCCGGAAATTGGATCCAAGCCGTCATGCAGGGCCAGTTCAAGGCATTTGGCCAGATTGATTGATCCTTCCAGGCTGCCGACATTCGACAGGCCGGCAATCATGGTCTCCGTGCAGCCGCCGAACCCGATTTCCCGTGCATCGGCTTCCGTGAGTCCAAGGTCCATTTCCAGCAGGGAACGGATATACAGGTCGTCGTTGTAAAGCGCCGGACGCCCGCTGCCGTTCCGCAGGGAGCGCAGGGCGGCAACAAGGAAATCCCGGGGCGTATCCCGGGTGATGCGAAAGGCAACGTTGGGACGGCGCAGGCGGTTACGCTCACACGCATGGATGCAGGCACGGGTCAAGACATTGCATCCGTCCCGGCCGTCCGGGGTACGCCCGCCGATCTGCAGGTTCCAGCCGTTCATGGTCTCAAAGGAACGCCACCACTCATCGAGCATCCCGCCTGCCACCGCTTCCGTGAGCACGCCGGAAGCCAGGTCCTGCTCATAAAGGTCGCCCAGCACCTGGTCAATCCGGCCGATGCTGTCGCACCCATCGAGCAACCAGGCGAAATGAACCGCCAGCAGGCCGGCATAGAAGTTGTTCGCTGGACGCAGGAAGGCGGCATCAAAGGCATCCGCCAGGCAACGGAGCCGCACGGATCCGGATACCGCAACCGCCTGTTGCAGCGCCCGGCACGTCCGGTCATACAGGGCACGGACCCCCTGGGCATAATCCTGCAACGCCAGGAGCAGGTCACGCTCCCCGGCGGACAAGTCGGGCACCACCACCTGCTCATCCAGTTCCTGCTGCATCGCCAGGAACCCGTCCTGGACTACACGCCGGATATCCGGATTGTTATGGGTATAACCACCATAATGCGGTAGTCGCTGTTCCAGGTCCGCCGCCAGATCATCCAGGAATCCGACATGCTGGGGAAAGGATTCCCGCTTGTGCTGCAGGGCAAACCGGTTCACCCGCAGCCCGCGGTTGTGGTCGAAATCCAACACCATCCCGCTGGACGCCGTCCAGAGTCCATTCGATGCCATGGTGGCGGCATGATGAAAGGGTTCACAAGGCGCCAGGTAGCGGTCGGGCTGCACCTCCACATCCATATGCTCGTACAGGCGGCGATAGGCGAGACCGTAGTTGCGCGGCCACGGGAGCCCCTGTTCAATCGCCTCGTAAAATCCAACCGCCGTCCATTCGCCCAGTTGTTCGAGCAAGCCGATGTTCATGCATGACCCCTTCCCCACGAAACAACAAGGGTAAACGAAACCCGAACCCACCGGGACAAGCAAGCATCAAACACCGGAGGAGGCGTGTCAGGCAACCTGCAGGGGGGATGTATCGCCGGGTTGAAGCCGCCTGAATCAACGGACGACGAGAACCAGTCCGGATGCCGGGGCGATAATAAAGCGGAGGGTTCCCGCTTCGCCGTCCGGGGTGCTGCCGTTGGTTCCGGGATTCACGGACGCTGTCCCGAGATACGCCGGATGGCTTGAACTGAACGGGAAACGCGTTTCCCGGCCATCAAGGAACCGCTGCAGGTCTGCCGGCATGGCCCCGATGACCACGGCAATTCGGCCCCCCGCGCCACTCCCGCCATATTGCACGGCCGAATAGTAGGGGGCATTCCCCCCATTTGCCCGGAGAACACCTGTCGTTCCACCCTGGAAGTCGCCGCACGCGATAAAAATGGAACCGCCGGAACCTCCCCCGCCATGCGGTGTACCGCCAATTCCATCCGCATCAATGACGCCATTGAGGGTCGCGATCCGGGAGGCGCTGATCCAAACCGCACCACCCCCCGTTCCCCCTCCATTGCCACCACCGCCACTCCCCGGTATCGTGGGGGCATTGACCGCGTCATTGGTTATCCCGCCAGCCCCCGCCTTTCCTTCACCACCGGTGCCGCCATGTCCACCGCCTCCGCCATAGTACCCCCCGGAAAGCCTGCCTTTCCCGGGACCATGTCCTTCTTCGATAAAATTGCGCCCGCCGATGAACCCCCGACCCTTGACATCAATCTTCCCACCATCGGCCAGCGTGAACGTGGTGCAGGTAATACGGACACGGTTTGACATCGCCGTCTCCTCGAAGGCCGCCGGGAGAGTTATCGTTCCGCTGATGTCGACCGATTGTGCCGATACCCCGTCATGCCAGTTGGTGAATATCACGGTGGCTCCGTTGCTCACCACAAGCGAACCGGCCCAGACCGGGTGCGGGATGGAGACGGTCCCCGAAACAATGGCGGCTTGATCACGGAGCCCCGGCATTCCGATCGGGGTCCAACGGCCGGCGTCGATCCATTCACCGGCGCCGCTCCAGGTCCTGCGTTCACCCGAAAGGGATGCGAAGTTGGCAATCAACAGGCGCGGGCCTGTCATTTCCACAGTCAACGGATTTACGGTTTCCATCCCCGACAGAACCCCGATGCCGGTCCACCGGTTGAATTCATAACCCGGTTCAGGGGTTGCCATCAGGTTCGTCACGGTGACCCCATTGGTATACCAACCGTTCACCGTGCCGGAATTCACGGATCCCTGGGCTCCGTTCGCCGACACCACGGCGCACTGGTAAAGGTTGGTCCAATAATAGGTCAGTATGAGATTGGTGTTCACCTGGAAGACCGCCGTGGCTCCCTCGCCTTGCGCGAACACCGCGCCCAGTTCATGGGTTACCTTCCAATTCAACACCGCACTTCCAGAACCGGCGCCGGCATCGAAGGGGCTGGTAACCGTGTTGGTGATCCAGGTCCCGCCGGGGATCCCCGGGTTGAAACCGTATGCATACGGGAGTGGATCGGCATATTCAGCGGGGTCGCCGCACACCCGCACCCAGAAATTCGACGCATCGGCAATCGACACAAACCGGCAGGTTCCAGGCTCTCCCACATGCCCCATGTTCACGCCCCCTGCCAGATCAACACCCGGGGTGGCCGACATCACACCCGGGTAGGAACCGTGCTGTTGATAGCTGAACAGGTTATCGACCGGTTCACCGTCAATCAAGCGCTGGACATCCGCATCCGTCATGCCGATTGCCACGGCAATCCTTCCGCCCCCCGCCCCTCCGCCATATTGGATGGACGAATGCCAGGTGGCATTTCCGCCGTTCGCCTTCATGGTGCCGGTGGTGTTCCCACCGAATGCCCTGCACGAAATAAAGATTGCCCCGCCCGAACCACCGCCCCCATGTGGCGAACCGGTGCCGCCATCAGCGGTAACCACACCGTCCATGGTAACCGTTCCCGAAGCCTGTATCCGGACCATGCCACCGCCATGGCCGGCGCCGTTGCCGCCACCGCCACTGCCGGAAATCACGGGCGCATTGATCGAATCGTTGGTTACCCCGCCCAAGCCGCTGTTGCCGTCTCCGCCGCGACCGCCATGCCCGCCCCCACCGCCATAATATGAGGTTGTCAAGCGGCCGCCGCCGGGACCATCACCTTCATCCCATTCATTGGTGCCCCCGCGAAACCCCCGGGCGTCGGCGTTGATCGTCGCCGTGCTCGCCAGGACCAGGTTGGAACACGAAAGGTAAACGCGGTTCGACATGCCGGTCTCAAAAAATGCCGGGGCAAGCGTGATGGTGGCGTTATTGTTGATGGTAATCGTGACGGCATGCAGTACCGTGGACCAGTTGGTGAAAATCAAGCTCCCGCCATTCATGGTCAACGAAAGCAGACGGTCCGTTTCCGCGTGTACCGTGATGATCCCGCTGTTGATGAACACCTCGTCGCCGTCCTGCGGCACCGTCCCGCCCCACCGGGCGGTATCCGACCAGTTGCCCGTGGAACCATCCCAGGTTCGTATACCGGCATGGAGGGTTCCGAGCAGGAGCAGCAGTACGCCGCATACCGTGGGGTATCGTTTCATAACCTCAATGTGACGAAATTAAAGCACGCCGTCATATCCTTCAAGGCCCGTTTCATAGGATCATGAACAGCGAACCGGAACCCGGCGCCATAATGAAACGGAGCGTTCCCGGACCGCCATCCTGACCAAACCCCGTCGACGCACCGATTACGGATGCTGTCCCGAGATACATCGGATGGTTGGTGGTGAACGGAAAACGGGTTTCCTCGCCGTCCAGCAACCGCTGTAGATCTTGTGGAGCCACACCGATAAGCACAGCGATCCTGCCGCCTCCACCCGGCCCTCCGTATTGGCTGGCCGAGTAATAAGGAACACCCCCGCCTTTCGAACTAAGGAGAGCGCCGCCCCCACCTTCAAAAGTCCGGCAGGAAATGAAGATGGATCCACCCGATCCCCCTCCGCCATGAGCCAGCGAGACCGATCCGTCGGCGTTGATCGTACCATTGATTTCCACCCTGCCGGTGGCTGCAATACGCACAGCGCCACCACCGTCTCCGGCGTTATTCCCACCCCCACCACTCCCGGGAAATTGGGGCGCATTGGTCAAACCGCAGGTTATGCCCCCGATACCATTTATGCCGGCATGTCCAACCCCGCCGTGTCCGCCACCGCCTCCGTAATGGGCCAGGCCTGGCCGGAGACGCCCCTTGCCAGGGCCATTCCCATGGTCGGTTGTGGAAATGCCACGGCCCCCGATATACCCGCGCCCACTGGCGGATATGAGACCGCCGCTATCGAGTGTGAATGTCTGGCAGGCAACATACACGCGATTCGACATGGCCCCGTCAGGATAAGGGGATGGCAGGGTTACCGTACCTTTGATGGAGACGTGTCCATTGACCGTCAACCGGTTGATCCAATTCGTGAACACCATGGTGGCGCCATTGCTCACGATCAGGGACCCGACATCCATCGGTTCGCTCACGGTCACGGTCCCCGATGCAATGCGGGCATCGTCCTGGGGACTGGGAAGCCCAACCGGGGTCCATCGTTGGGTATCGGTCCAGTTACCGATACCCGTCCACACCCGCAGGGTGGAAATATCCGAGGCGAAATTCGCGGACAGGAATCGTGGTTCAGTCATCGGGGCCGAGAGGGGATTGTCGGTTTCCTGGCCTTCCGGCACACCCGTTCCCGTCCAACGGTTGAAGGTGTAGCCGTTCGACGACGTCGCGGTGATGTTCGCGACCACGGTGCCGTTGGTGTACCAACCTTCCACAGCGGCGGCGTTCACCGAACCATGTGCCGGAACCGGCGACGTGACCGCCAGCCAGTAGAGATTGGTCCAATGGTAGGTCAGGAACAGGTTGGTCGTCATCTCGAACACGGCCTGATTGTCGGTGTCAGCGGCAACCGTCTGGCCCAAGGCGTTGGTCACGCTCCATCCAAGACACCCCCAGCCAATCCCGCCCCCATCATCAAAGGGGCTGGTGACGGTGTTGGTAATCCACGTCCCTTCAGGAATATTCACATGTATCCCGTAACCACGGGGAGACGGGGCGGACTGATTCCCAGGATCTCCCTGTATCTGCAGGGAAAAGGCGGATCCCGAAGCCACCTGGAGGAAGCGATGAATGCCTGGATCACCATTATGAATATGTCCATCAGCCTCCAGAATCCCGTTGGTTGTTGAGACCGAGCCCAAATAGGCTGGGTAACTGGTCGTTATGATGAGTCCGGTCACCGATAAGCCATCGACAAGCCGCTGTACATCGGCCGGGGTCATATTGATGGCCACGGCGATCCGTCCACCACCACCGGCGCCGCCATGCGAGGTGCTGACCCGATAACCATCCGCACCGCGTGCGAGCAACTTGCCGCCAGCCGCACCCCCGAATGTCTTACACGAAATGAAAATCGACCCACCCGAGCCCGAACCGCCATGGGTCGTCGTCTTCGCCCCATCCGCGTCAATCGTACCGTCGATTGTCACCGTCCCGCGTGCCGCAATGCATACGGCTCCGCCGCCATGCCCTCCATCGGAGTTGCCGCCACCGCCGCTGCCCGGCGCCATGGGCGCGTTGGTAACCCCGTAAACCGGACCCCCGGTGGCGCCGGCGGAATCTCCATTGGCACCCTTCCCGCCATGTCCTCCACCTCCACCATAATACATGCTCTCCGCCGCCCCGCCCGGCCCTTCGCCTTTGCTATACCAGGCATCATACCCGCTCCGGTACCCACGCCCCTTCACATCAATCAGGCCCCCGCTTTGCACGGTGAGGTTCGTGCAGATAAAATAAACGCGGTTGGACATCATGCTTTCCGTAAACGTCGGCGGAAGCCGGACCGTTCCACCGATGACAACATTCGACGCGGCGAAGGTCGTCGCCCAGTTGGTGAATACCATGACCGTGCCGCTGTTCACGGTGAGCAAATCCGCCGCATGGGGTTCATGGAGGGTTACGGTTCCCGATACGATCCGAGCGTCATCCCGGGGGCCGGGGATCCCGTTCGGGGTCCAGTTGCCGCCGCTGATCCAGTTGCCCGTACCATTCCAGTTCCGCACTTCACCGGCAGGCAGGGAAAAGTTTGCAACCAGCGAACGGGGCTGCGTCATCGTGGTCGTCAGGGGGTTGACAGTCTCCTGGCCGGGTGGGACACCGGTCCCTGTCCAACGGTTGAATACATAGGCGCCAACGGGTGTCGCCGTGATGTTTGCCACCGTCACACCGTTGGTATACCAGCCATCAACCGTGCCGGCGTTGACCGAACCCTGGGCTGCGTTGGCTGAGGTGACGGTCAGTTGGTAGATGTTGGTCCAGGTATACGTCAGGATCAGGTTCGTAGTCATGTTGAACGAGGCCGCTGCGCCGGATCCGCTTGCCACCAGCGCTCCCGCCTGATTGGTGACAGCCCACCCGAGGCAACCCCGGCGGATACCGCCTCCGTCGTCAAAGGGAGATGTAACCGTGTTGACGATCGGGGTTCCACTGGCAAATCCAGCGTTGATGCCATAACCGTAGGGTGTCGGGGTGTCGTGGAGTTCAGGATCGCCCAACACACGCAACCAGAAAGTCGAATCGGAGGAAGTGACCACAACCCGGTGGGTTCCGGATGTCCCCGTATGATTGTGCGGCCCCACATTTCCCGCGGGCGTTCCGCCGGAAACTGAAAATGAACCCGCGTATCCGCCATACCGGTCGCTGGTATACACGTTCGCCACCGGATCGCCATCGAGCAGTTTCTGAACGTCCGCGGCCGACACGCCGACAGCCACGGCAATCCGTCCGCCGCCACCTGATCCGCCATGTATACTATTCACGACGGCAATGTTGCCGCCATTGGCCATGAGTTGCCCACTGGTGGTACCCGAAAACGCCGCACACGAAATAAAAATCCCGCCTCCCGAGCCGGCTCCGCCATGCGTGGTGCCGTTGCCGCCATTCGCCCGGATCGCCCCGTTGATCGTGACCGTCCCCGTCGCCTCGATCCGGACCGCACCGCCGCCATGGCCGGTCACGGAATTGCCGCCGCCACCGCTTCCCGGCGCAGTTGGCGCATTGGTCTCACCGTATACGGGCCCACCGGTGGCGCCGATAGAATCGCCGGGCCCGCCCGGGCCGCCATGTCCCGCGCCGCCTCCATAATGGGCCGTAACCGGCGGAGCGCCGGGACCGTGCGCAGTCCCTAACGATGCAGGACTTGCCTTGTACCCCTTGCCATCCACGTTGATCGTCACGGCACTGGCCAGCGTAAAATTCGAGCACACCACATAAATGCGATTCGACATGCCGTTGTTGGTGAACGCGGCAGGCAGGGTGATCGTCCCGCTGTTGATTGTTACATTGGTGGCGTTGAGTAACGTCGTCCAGTTGGTGAACGTCAGCGTACCGCCACCCATGGTATACGCTGACAGGGCTGCCGTACCGGCACTGAGCAGTACGGAACCGCCATTTACCACGGCAACATCGCCGTTTTGTGGCACAGTTCCACCCCATCGGGCAGAATCGGTCCAATTGCCCGTGGAACCATCCCAGGTCCGGGTGGCGGCTTGAAGGGTTGCAGCCAGGATCAGCAACACGCCACATGCTGTCGGAGTCCGTTTCATCATAAAACCCACGTTATAACCTTTATTCCCTGCTATTCTAAGCTTTCTGCCATCCTAATACAAACCCAATTGTCGAGGCCAACCGGGGAGGTTCCG
>Ga0156641_1141_pt1 | contig 28246 bp, 21 predicted proteins | sample RifOxyC3_FD_110715 | JGI IMG/M metagenome (GOLD analysis project Ga0156641, IMG submission 110715) | Lentisphaerae bacterium RIFOXYC12_FULL_60_16 | reverse complement strand
CCCGTTCAATACGAAAATTTCGTTATTTGGAACCGCTGCGATGTGTGCTTGAAATGCGAAATGGGGTTGATAGCATGAACGGCAGGGCGGAATCGTCTGCCCGGGAGGGACTATCATGGCCAGTCGTAAACCGGTGCGAATGACCAAGCTGGGGCTGCGGGATATTGTCTGTTTCCGCATCGCCAACCGCAAGGGCTATGCCACCCTTGCCCGCAACCATCTGACCGAGGGAAGGACCCTGATCCAGGCGTATGCCCGCCTCATCAAGGCCTGCCGCCGGCACGGGTTGGAACTGCCTGAAGCGGATCTGGCCGCGCTGGATAAGCGGTGCCGGTAAAAGGCCGTCGCCTTCCCGGAATGCGCTTGCGTGTGAATACGGCATGGTCCTACCATGCCTGACATCGGTGTTTGTTGATAATCTTTCAAGGAGATTGTGATGTTGAAGCCTTTACCGAATCCGGTCGAAACCGCTCGCCGGGAGGTCGCCACCATTCAGGCCAACCCGGATGCCTGCCTGAAATGGCCGCTGGACCGGATCATTGCCGACAGTCCGTTTCTGGACCGTGAAACCCTGCTGGCCGGCCTTGAAGCATTCCGCAAGGAACGCATGGCGAAGATTCCCTCCGCCACGACATACCCGGAATCGGTGGCCTGGGTGGATTATGTGTTGACCGTGGATCGTGAAGTCCAGCGCGCCATGGGATTCGGCGACCGCGAGATGGCCCTGTACCGCGATTTGCGGGATTACATCATGTTCCGCGGTATGGCGCGGGTGGCTCCGCCCGCCGTCGAGAAATGCCGGGTGGCCTATGTGCCGGATTCCGATCATGGCGAACTGCACATGAAGAACGTGGACGATCCGAACACCTACTGGAAACCCGAAGGGAAACCGACCTGGTTGTTTCAGCAGAAGGACCAGACCTTGTTTACCGACGGGGTGGGCAATGGATTGCACATGGATGACGAACCGCCGGAATTGTTCCCCCTGCCGGCCCGTAACATGATGTTGTATTACTGTGATGACGTGCCATCCGGTGTGGAGTTCCTTACCCGGTACAAATATTTCTGGGGTAATGGGAATTACCTGCTGCACGACACACGGAAACGTTCGGCGGCCATTGAAAAGGCGAGCCGGAATTACGTCGAGGTGTTTTATCCCGGCCCTGATGGCCGTTCGCATATCAGCGGGATGACCTGCCGTGATCCGAAATCGCCACAAGGGGCTTACCAGCGCGCCCAACGGCGGAAATATCTCAAACTTTTCAACCTTCCGGATGATGGTCCGGACATGTGCTTCTGGAACGCCTGTGAAAAATTCGAGGCCAAGCTGGCCAACGGGTTGAAGGATCTCGGCACCCCGGCGAAAATGGACAACCTGATCCGCCTGTTTACGCGTCCCTGGCCGGAGGGATTGAACAAGTCGGGCCTGCGGGTGCATCCGGATCAGGGGCTTCTGGGTTACACCTTGATCTCGTATGTCATTATCTACGGTGAACAGCGCATGCTCCGGTGGCAACGGTCCGCCCTGCCGGAATGCCGTTATCCGGATGTGCCCGAGGAATTCCGGTTTGGCCAACCATCCTGACCGCCGATGATTCGACATACCATAGCCAGTGATGTGTTAACCGTTTCCATCCGGACACTGGGTGCGGAGTTGTGCAGCATTCGGGACTGCCACGAGGTGGAGTATATGTGGCCGGCCGATCCGGCGGTCTGGTCACGGCATGCGCCGATCCTGTTTCCGATGGTGGGCAGGTTGCGGGGGGATGCCTATCGGTACCGTGGCACGGAATACCGTATGGGCCAGCACGGGTTTGCCCGTGACCGCATGTTCTCGCTGGAAGAGGAACATGCCGGTTATCTCCGTTATCGCCTGGTGTCGGATGATCATACGCGGGCCATGTATCCGTTCGAATTTGCACTGGATGTCACCTACCGTCTGGATGGCGCCACCCTGTATGTCTCCTACGAGGTGCGAAATCCAGGATCGGATGACCTGTGGTTTTCAATCGGAGCGCATCCGGGATTTTCCTGTCGGTGGAGGCCGGGAGACCGGCTGCAGGATTGTTACCTGGAGTTCGGCCCTTCGGGAACCCTGACTCGAACCTTTCTTGAGGACGGATTGCTTGGTGAAAGGCAGGCTCCGGTTCTGTTGGATGCCGACCGGCGCCTGTTCCTGTCGGAGCGCCTTTTCAAGGAAGGGGCATTGATCTTCAATCCGAATCCGGTAAACCGGGTGAGCCTCGGTTCACGGTCCGGCCCGGGTCGGGTGGAGGTGTCGTTTGACGGTTTTCCCCAGTTGGGCTTGTGGGCGATGCCCGGTGCCCCTTATCTGTGCATTGAGCCCTGGTATGGGCATGGGGACACGATTGGACATGATGGTGAGTGGACGCGGAAGCCCGGGTTGTTGAATCTTGCGCCTTGTGAGAGCTTCCGCTGCACGCATTCGATCCACATTGTCCCGGTATCGTCCGGACCGTGAAGTAACCAAAGGTGGAATATGGCAAAAGTAATGGGAGTGTCTGACGGGTTGCGGTTGGGGCGGCATTTCAAGCGGGTTCAACGGGTGCTGGAGCGTGCCCCGCGGGTGGATAAGTTCCGGCGTATCGGCAAGGCCGAGTTCAAGGCGCGCGTCGCGAAGGTTTATGCCGCGTTGAAACAGGCCGGGTTCGAGGTCGGTCTGGTCTTCTCCGATGAGCATTATTGCGGTGATGTCCCGTACCTGGGCGGCAACACCAATGTGACCGTGGAGCAGGTGGCCGGTGTGGTGGGGTCGGCGGGTTTTCACATCGTGGCCGGGCTGGAGGGCGGTTATGTGGCGGAACAGTTGTCGCCGCGCAGCGGAGCCATCGTACATAAAGCGGAATTGTTGCAACTCGCCGATGAGCAGTATCCCGTGGCGGCCGAGAAACTCGAGGACATTCTCAAGGCTGCCAATGGCGGCCGCATGCCCAGGCGCATTGCGCTCATGACCCCGCGCCAGGTGATGCCCGCGTCGCTGGTGGACTATTGCGGGGGACTGGTGGGGGTGCGCAACGTGGTGGATGCGCAGGATTTATATTACCGGATCAAGTATGAGAAGAGTGCCGCCGAGATGGCGATGATCCGTGATGCAACCAGCATCGGGGATACGGCGCTGGAGGCGATGCTGGCGGTATTGGAGCCGGGCATGCTGGAAACCCAGGTGGCGGCCTGGGGCTATTTTGCAGCCTGGGAGATGGGGTGCGAGGAGATGGGGTTCGACATCATCATCGGATCCGGAGAGGCCAACCGTACCCTCATTGGCAAGGCCTTGAACCGGCCGATCCGGCGGGGTGATTTCGTGAATCTGGGCGTCAGCGCCAAGCGGGATGGGCTCAACGCCTGCGTGCGGCGGTCCGTGATTGCCGTACCGTCGCCCCGACAGGTCACAGCCGGTCAACGTTACTGGTTCGACCTGGTGGAAGGTGCGTACCAGGCCGGATATGAGAAGTATGCCGAGGTGGCGTGCAAGGGACTGTCGGCGTGCCTGCAGGAGCAGGCCTTGGTGGATTACTTTGCGGCCCACGCGGACGAGGTGTCAAGGCGGGTGGGGCGTACCGTTGACCTTGCGCGGTTGAAGCCGTATACGGGAACCCACAATTCCGGCTATACCGAATGCCAGGAGTTTTTCGGGGCCATCACGCTGGATTCCAAGGCGCCGTTGGGCAATCGGATTGTCACCATGCTGGATGTCGCGTTGCGGGGGGTGGGGGATTACTGGAACGATATCCGCTTGCCGGGGTTTGATTACCTGGTGGTTGAGAACACGCTGGGTAAATTCGGGCGGCGGGTGGAGACCTTCAACCGCCTGCCGGTGAATGTCCAGCATCTGGTTGGACGCTGAGGGAAAGGAACCGGGGATCATGCGCGCACTCGTGTTTGCAGCCCATCCGGACGATGAAGTCATTGCCGTGGGGGGAACCATCCGCAAGCTGGCGAATGCCGGCGCCGAGATCCGCCTGGTACATTTTTCCGATGGGGCGGAAGGATACACCACGCTGGATGAGAAGCACACGATCGTGGATCTGCGCCGGCAGGAGACGGGTCAGGTTTGTGCCATCTTGGGAATCGGCAGTTATACCAACCTGCATCTGCAGGACTGGAACCTGCAGGTGGGGAACTCGACCTACCATGCTGTGATCCGCGAGATCCGGACATTCAAGCCGGATATCGTGTTTACCCATACCCGCGCCGATTACCATGACCATATGACCGTGCATGATGTGGTGACGGACGGGTGGTTCCATGCGCCGTTGCCCTGTGCCATGGATCTCGGCCCGGTCTGGAAATATGTTCCCTTGTATGAGTTTGAAGTACGCCAGCCGATCTCGGCGCCCAGCCTGATCGTGGATGTGTCGGATACCTTCGATGCCAAGGTCAAGGCCATGCAATGTTATGGGTCCCAGCTGGAACACGTAGGCAGCATCTTCCAGATGATGGAAGGTCGGGCCAAGGAACGCGGATATCTGGGCGGCGGATTATACGGCGAAGCGCTGCTACGGACCACGTTCCATCCCATTCCGGTGCGTAATGTGAAAGACCTGATGAAGGCATGATATGGATATGGAACCGGAACACGGGGAATGGAAGGGGCTGACCGGCTGGCTGGTCCGGCGCTTTGTCCAGGATTTCCGGCAGGTTGAAAATCCAGCCGTTCGACATGCCTATGTCCGGCTTGAATGCTGGGTCAGTATTATCGGCAACCTGTTCCAGGGCGGCATGAAACTCGTGCTGGGATTGATGTCCGGCAGCATCGCCCTGACGGCGGATGCCGTCCATACGTTCGGGGACATGGTCAGTTCCATGATCCTGCTGGTAAGCATGCGGGTGGCCGCCCTGCCGCCGGATCCGAAACATCCGCACGGGCATGGACGGGCGGAAGCGCTGGGGACGCTTGCTCTGGCCGTCCTGCTGATTGTAACTGCCGTTGAATTTGCCCATCCTGCGTTTCACCGGCTGGTGGGAGAGAATGGTCCGAACGCGGGATCCATGCAGGCCCTCGGATGGTTCGTGATCCCCATGATGCTGGTGTTCTGGTGGTTCAAGGAATGGATGGCCCGTTTTTCCCTTAAGCTCGGACGGCGGATCGGATCCGACGGTTTGATCGGGGATGCCCAGCACCATCGCAGCGATGCGTTGACCAACCTGATTGTTGTCGCCTCCTTCGTCGGCGCCCGGTTCCAGATGACATGGCTGGACGGGGTGTTTGGTCTTGCTGTGGCGGGTTTCATCGGGTGGGCGGGCATCTACCTAACCTGGAACATGGTCAGCCGTTTGATGGGTGAAGCCCCGTCTGACGATATGGTGACCCGGATCCTGGCGGCGGCCGGATCCGTGCGCGGTGTGCGCGGTGTGCATGGCGTGCAGGTGCATGATTACGGGAATCACAAGGTGGTCTCCCTGCATGTGGAGGTGGCCGGGGCCCTGCATACCGACGAAAGCCACCGGGTCGCCACCCTGGTGGAGGACAGCGTGTTTCGCCGGCTCGGGTATTCCGCGGTGGTACACATGGAGGTCAAATCCACTTCCGGCCATGAAGATCGCACGGCGATGGTGGAAGCCATTTTAAAGGATCTGGTCGAGCGGGAACCGGAGGTGATGGGGTTTCATGCGATCCACGTGACAGCGTCGGATCGGCAACTGGCGGTCGATCTGCACCTGACGGTCGCGCCCGGATTGGCGGTGGAATCCTGCCATCGGATCGAGCATGAGCTGACGGAACGGATGATGGCCCGCATGGGGACCGTCAAGGTCAATGTCCATTGTGAACCGGACCGGAAGACCGACCGGACAGCATCATAGCGGGGAGTTTTTCGTGAAACGTTTCCTGGAGTTCTACACCAAGTATTTTGCGGTGTGGGTGGTGTTGGGAGGAATCCTGGCCTATATCATGCCCCGGCCGTTTCTGGCGCTGAAGGCATACAACCAGGCGTTCTTCGGGTTGACGATGTTCGGGATCGGTGCGGTCCTGAAACCGGAGGATTTCATCCGGATTGCCCGGAAACCGGTTGTGGTGCTGATCGGCACCATCGCCCAGTTCACGATCATGCCGGTGGGCGCCCTGCTGGTGGCGCGGATATTCCGGCTGCCGCCTGAACTGGCGGTGGGCCTGGTGCTGGCCGGTTGTGTGCCGGGGGCCATGGCCAGCAACGTGATGAGTTACGTGGCCGGCGCGGATACGGCCTATTCCGTCTCGTTGACGACCGTCTCCACGCTGCTTTGCCCCCTGCTGACACCGGTCCTGACCAAACTGCTCGCCGGATCGGTTCTCGATGTCGCATTCTGGCCGATGTTTGTTTCGGTCCTGCAGATGGTGGTGGCGCCGCTCCTGATAGGGCTGTTGTTCCGGCGGCTGTTGCGTCATCGTATCGAGCCGGTGGTTCACGTGTTTCCGGCGATCTCGGTGACGTTTATCATCTTTATCTGTGCCCTGGTGATTGCCATCAACCGGGACTACCTGGCGCGCGGGTCAACCGACCTGTTGATCGCGGTGGCGGCGGTGTTTGTCCTGAACGTATTCGGCATGGCGGGTGGATACGGGGTGGGGGCGTGGTTTCATTTCAGCCAGGCCAAGCGGAGAACCCTGAGCATCGAGGTCGGCATGCAGAATGCCGGGATGGGGACCGTGCTGGCCCTTGCCCATTTCGGGGAACGGGCAGCCGTTGCCACGGCCTTGTTCGTGTTCATGTGCATCATCACGGCATCCGTGATGGCGGAATACTGGCGGCATGCGCCGGCCGGATCGTCCGGAACGGTCTGACGGGAAAACCGGTCAAACCCCGGTGGACTCCGCGGTTTCCCGGACGATGCGCACCCAGCGTGCCAGGCGGGACGGGTCCCCCTGTACCGTTTCCACATCCTTCAGGTGCAGGTGGACGTACCCGTCGCGGGTGGCTTCGAAGCCGTCGCGGATGATACGGCGGATCCGGGCCTCATCCCAGCCGGCGCAGACCATGTCGGTCGGGTTGGGGCGCCATGACATGACGTAATCGCGGCCGATCTGTTCAGCGCTGCGGCGGACATTGGCTACCGGGGTGACTGCGATACTGCGCAGGTTGGGGATGGAGCGGAGCATGTCGATCTTGTTGGTAAGGTCCTCGCAGCATCCGTAGTGGATCATGGCGAAGGGGGCATAGATCGGGCGCTGGTACTGGAGCAGGAATTCCTCATGAAATTCCGGTGAGATGAGGGTGTATTCCTGGGCGGCGCAGAATCCCCAGATCTGGTTCCGCTTGCGGGGGCCTGAATTGGGTTTCAGGGGCTCCAGTTCCGGTGCATAGGGCATGGCCTGGTTGCTGGATGTGGTCAGGGAATAATGACCGGCTTTTTCCGCGGCGTCGTTTTCCGCCAGGATGCTGTCGCGCATGAAAGCCAGGATGCGATGCAGTTCGGCAGGGTGCTCGTACATGTCGAGCATCAGGTCCTCCATGCCCCGCAGGCGGGTGAGGTGGGTCGAGATGTCCGAACTGAACCCGCCGTAGGCCGGGCCATAGACCACGTCGATGGGGAGGATGTCCCCGACGGCGTCGTGGAGCCGGGACAGGTTGCGGGCAGTATCCTCCTCGTCCACGTGGTGGGTGAGGGCCGTCATGTTCGCGGCATCGGCCCAGTCGCGGATTGGCGGATCGAACTTCCAGGCGCCTCCGGTTTCCGAAGAGGCATGCCGGGCTTCTTCCAACCCCCATCCGCGGGTCCAGCTCCGATTCACGGATGCGCCGAGGGTGAACCAGGGTTCGAGGATGTAATCATCGCCGATTGAATCGTGAAAAATCTGCATGCGCAGGAACCGTTCGTGCCCGCGATAGAACGGGTCGGAGCATTGGAGGGAGGCATCGCTGAAAAACTCGGTACACCAGACATTGTGCATGCCGTAGGTGGCGAGTATCAGCGGAGGGGAGACCTTTTTGAGTCCGAAATGGGCGGCCCAGCGTTGTCGGCGGGTTTCCTGGATCGGCTGGAGTGCCAGTGCGGCATACTGTTCAGCCAGTGTACGGATGATGCCGATATCCCGTTTTAAATCGCTCATACCCTGTGACCTCCCGCATTTGGAATGGTACTCGGCTTAACGGGGGTGAACCCTACCATCCGTCCGGGGATTTCACAACACGTGTGTTAGCCGAATCCACGATGCGATGCGGGATGGCTGGAGCCAACGGTGGGGATCGAACCCACGACCTGCGCATTACGAATGCGCTGCTCTACCAGCTGAGCTACGTTGGCGTGTAGAACGGCCCGTACCATGACAAACCACCCTTCCGGCGTCAAGCCATCTGCGGGACATGCCAGGGCAAACGCATCTGAAATTTCAATAATTATGGGGATCGGAACACGAGAGCGGTGGACGATTCCAGAATTTCCTCCTCGTTATCCGTTCTCGTCGCCTGGGGATCACTTCTGCTTCGTTAGCAGCGCGCGCAAGGCAGCCTCCGATACGAGGGCCACATCCTGCATTCTTTCGAGAAACGGCGTGACATCCTGAACCGCTTGCGTCCAGTCCACCGTGGCGAGCTTCGCGGCAACCATCTCCCGCCAGTTTTCCGGAGTGGCCGACGGACCATCCCATCCGGTCTGGCGCATGGCGTTGTTCAGGAACACCAGGTTGGGCTCCGGCCAGGACGCGTCGGCAAGATACCAGGCGAGATCGTAGAGATCCCTGCCTTTCGTGTATTTGCGGGTCAGCACGGCATGGAGCTTGCCGGCGAAGAGCGACGCCTTGTCGTAGTGCAACAGGTTGAGCATACCAAACCGCCGTACGATCCGCGTGGTCACCACCGCGCCCGCGGGCGGGTTGGTGTCGATCTCCACTTTCACCGCGAGCGCCTCGTCGGCATGCGGAGAGAGGCCCATTTCGTGGAGCAGACCCCGAAATTTGACAAAGGCTGAAGCCACCGTGGACGCGGTGCGAACGCGTGTGTCGGCGTCATAAGCTTCGGCGGTCAGGTCTGCCTTTATGGCCTGCATGAGGCTCTCGAAGCGCGCGTCGCTGCCCGCAGTCATCAGGGAGAAGTCCAGATCTTCGGAATACCGCGGGAGCCGAAAGAGGAAACGCAGCGCGGTGCCCCCGACAAAGGCCCAGTCGGCGAAAGCACCGTGATCCTGAAGGGATTGGAGCACGCGGGACTGGAGATACTCGCGCGTTACGTTCCGACGGCGGAAATCGTCTCGTTCCTCGCGAAGAAGATCCTTCAACAACGCTTTCATTCCAACACCTCCTCCCGCTGCCAGATCGCAATCAGGCGTTCAACCGACCGCTCGACTTTTCCAGACCGCATCTCCCCGGCGGCGATGCGCAGATCATGAGACGTAAGCGTATCGGGCCTGGTCAGCCGTAATTCCCGCAGATACTCGGGATTGTCGCTGTGAGCCGTGAGATACAGCAGGTCAACCAGCGCTTTCGCTGGAGTCGCGATGAGGGCATGCTGATCGGGGGATACCTCGATCTCCCTGAATCCAAAGAATCGCACGGTGGCCACATGCCGGAACAGGAATCGCCCGAGCGGCGTATCGAACTCCTCCGGGCGGTTTGTCGTCACGCAGGTCACCGCGGGAACGTATTCCGGGATCATCCCGTAGTGTGAAAGAGCGGATTGGAGGCTGACATAGGATGCTTTCCGAAGGGCCCCCGCCACCGCAAAAGGATGAGGCTGGACCGAGGCGTAGGGGGAACCCAGCGCGTAGACGCCACGCCGCAACTGGATGACCTGGCTGCTTTTTACCCACCGATCGAGTTGCCTGCGAACATGGGCTGGAAATTGTTGTCCCGATAATATCTGTCCGGTCCGGAAAAGACCATTAGACGGGACCATTTTCGCAAGCTCTGCTAATTTCATAGCAATAAAATGACATATCTGTCTTCTTATTGCAACAGATATAGCAACGAAACTAAAAACTATCGTGGGTGTTCACCATGAGCTGCACTAGCGGTGATAGGGTGCGACGCGTGGTGTACGGGTGCTCGGTATGTGGCCAGGCCTAGATCGTCCCGCTCCCTCCGGTCCGATGAAGCAGTGTGACGAAGCGTATCCGACGAAGCGTGTGACCAAGCGCGGGGACGAAGTGTCCGTCCGGTCTGAGGCCACGCTTTGTCGCTCCACTTCGTCCCATACTTCGTCGTTTACACTTCGTCGATTCCGTCTTCCCGTGCGAACAGGTGCTACCATAATCTTCTCTGGGTGGATGCTTATGCCGTTACAGGTAGCTCCGGTAAGGCAGGGTGGCGATTTCGGCGGGAGGCAGTTTGCCGTCAAGTGCCAGGAGATTGTGGTAACGCTTGTATTCCTGCCGACCGGCGGGGCGGCTTACGGGTGGATGGACGGTGACGGGATGGGTGGTTGTGACCAGCCAGTCAAGCAGGTCGCGTTGCAGGTCGAGGATCACTTCCCGGTATGCCGATTCAAAGTAAAGATTGCGCATTTCCCAGGGGTCGACTTCCAGATCGTACAGTTCGCCGAATCCTTCCGGGTAGTCCGCCTTGAACATCGCGGGCGGAAAATAGACCAGCCGGTATTTCCCCTTGCGAACGCTTTTTGACCAGGCGAATTCGGTTACGGCGATCCGGTGCATGGCGGAGGAATTTCCCTGCAGCAGGGGTGATAAATCTTTCCCGTCGGATGTGATCATCGGATCCAGCCCGGCCAGGGAACAGAGGGTGCTCGATACGTCCACCGCTTCAACCAGTTCCGGGGCTATGTGTCCGGGTTTGAACCGGCCGGGCGCCCACCAGATCGATGGTATCCGGGTGATGGCGTCCGCGGAAATGCCGGGGGCTTTTTCCATGATGCCGTGCTCGGTGGCGTAATCACCGTGATCGGACGAATACACAACGATGGTGTTGTCAGCCAGGCCGGTGGTTCTCAGGTGATCGAGCAGGCGCCCGACGGCATGGTCAACCTGGCTGACAGCGCCGAGGTATCCGCGGAGTTTGCGTAACCGGGCGGCTTCGAAGGTTTTCGGTTCCAGCAAGGCCCAGTGTCCCTTTTTCCAGTTGGCGGCAGCCTGTCGCAGGTGGGGCGCCTTGCCTTCCATCGGGTAATCGGCATTCGGGGGAAGGGTCAGGTCCATGCCCTCGTAGAGATCCCAGAATTCCTGGCTTGGACTGGTGCACTGGTGGGGGCGTGGCAGGCTGACGTGGGAGAAGAAGGGCTTTCCGGCCGCGACACAGTCCTGGATGAATGCGATGGTGCGGTTGACCACCCATCCTTCCTGGCTCTCATCGAAGGTGAGCGGGCTGGGACGTCCCTCCATGCTCTGTAATCCCTTCGGGCCGAATTCCGTCAAACTGACATGGTCTTCCAGATGTTCTTTGCCCCGTTCACGGAGGAATGCCGTATAGTCCGGGGAACGTCCCCCGATACTACACCCGCAGGTTTCGTGGAACACATCCGCCTGATCCTCGATCCAGTATTCCGGGCAGTGAATTTTCCCCATGGCGGATGTGCGGTAACCGGCGCAGCGGAAATGCCCAAGCAGGTTTGGCAATCCCCCGGGGTTGGGGCCTGAAAGCCCGTAATAGCCGTGATTGTGGCAATACTGGCCGGACAGGAACGAGACGCGGCTGGGGGTACAGATTGCATTCTGCGTGACGGCATTGTCGAAGCGCACACCTTCCGCCGCCATCTGATCGAGGCAGGGGGTTTTGACGTCGGGGTGCCCCTTGTGCCCGAGCACTTTCGCGTTGTGCTGGTCCGACAATATGAAAAGAACGTTGGGTTGTGGTTTCATCGTGTCTCACGCTCCCGGATGGCCTGGCCGGCGCGTATCATGGTTAGAAGCAGATCTTGACCACATCCTTGAAGGTCTTGACGAAATGCGTCGTCAACCCTTTCCGGATATGGGCGGGCAGGTCCTCGAAGTCTTTTCGGTTGTCCGCCGGGAAGATGAGTTTTGACACATTGGCCCGCTTGGCTGCGATGGTCTTTTCCTTGACCCCTCCGATGGGCATGACGCGGCCGGTCAACGTGAGTTCACCGGTCATGGCGAAGCCGGACTTGATCGGCTGGTTCATGGCCAGTGAATAGATGGAGGCCGCCATCGTGATGCCGGCGGATGGGCCATCCTTGGGCGTGGCGCCGGCCGGAACATGCAGGTGAACCACGTGGTTCTTGAAGAACTTCCGTATGTCGGGATCCCGGTCGAGCATTGCCTGCACATAGGTGTAGGCAATTTCCGACGATTCAACCATAACGTTCCCGAGCTGGCCGGTATGCTTGAATCCGGATTTGTCGGATTCGACCTTGGTTGCCTCGATGTACAGCACATCGCCGCCCATGCTGGTCCAGGCCAGGCCCATGACCACGCCCGGGATGGGTTTCTTGATGGTTTCATCGTTGAACAACCGGCGCCCCAGCAGGGCGTGCAGGTGTGACGGCTTGATGGTAATGGGTTTGCGCTGGCCGCCCACGATACGCTTGACGGATTTCCGGATTACCCGCTTGATGGCGTTTTCCAGACTGCGGACGCCCGGTTCGCGGGCGTAGCCGTCGATCATGGAACGCAGGGCGGGCGGGGATATCGTGATCTGGTCGGCCGTGGCGCCGTGTTGTGCCAATTGCTTGGGGATCAGGAAACGGCGGGCAATCTCGAGCTTTTCCTCCAGGATGTAGCCGGAGAGGTTGATGATCTCCATGCGGTCCAGCAGGGGGCGGGGAATCGTGTCGAGTTGGTTGGCGGTGCAGATGAAGAAAACGTTGCTCAGGTCGAACCGGACATCCAGGTAATGGTCGAGGAAGTCGCGGTTCTGCTCGGGGTCAAGCACTTCGAGCAGGGCCGAGGCCGGATCGCCGCGGTAACTGACCCCGATCTTGTCGATTTCATCGAGCATGATCACCGGGTTGGCGCTCTTGCAGACCTTCATGGCCTGGATGAACTTGCCGGGCATGGCGCCGATGTAGGTGCGGCGATGGCCCTTGATTTCCGCCTCGTCCTGGATGCCGCCGACGGAAAACCGGTAGAAATGCCGCCCGATGCTCCGGGCGATGGATTGCCCGATGGAGGTCTTGCCCACGCCGGGTGGTCCGACAAAACAGAGGATCGAACCGGCGATGTTGCCCTTCAGGATGCCGACGGACAAAAATTCCAGAATCCGTTCCTTGACGTCGTCCAGGCCGTAATGGTCCTTGTTGAGGATGGCGGTGGCCTTGCGGATGTTGTAGTTGTCGTTGGTAAAGACGCCCCAGGGCAGGATGGTCAGCCAGTCGAGGTAGCTGCGGCTGACGTTGAACTCCGGGGATGCGGTTTCAATCAGCTTGATCTTCTCGATTTCCTCCTGGATACGTTCGCGGGCTTCATCGGAGAGCTTGAGCTTTTCAATGCGGGCGTTGAACCGCTCGACTTCCGCTTCGCGGCCCTCCTTGGCGAGACCGAGTTCCTTCTTGATCTCCTTGAGCTGTTCGCGGAGGAAGAATTCGCGTTGTTGCTTGGACAGGCGTTCCTCGATCTGCTTGCTGATGCGCACCTGGATTTCCGAGACGTTGATTTCCTTGCGCAACAGCACGAGCACCTTCTTCAAACGTGCGCGGATGCTGATGGTTTCGAGGATTTCCTGGAGTTCGGGCCCGGTGGAGGTGGTGAGGGCGGCGGCAAAATCGGCCAGTCGCCCCGGCTCATTGAGAGCCGACGTGTTCATGAACAGCTTCAGTTCCTCCTTGTGCAGGGGGTTGAGCTGGATCAGCTGCTTGATGCTCTGGATGACGGCCAGTGAATAGGCCTTGAGCTCGGAATTGCCGGCCATCTCGGTTTCCAGCAGGTATTCCACCCCGGCCACCAGGTGGGGTTCCTCCTGGATGAACCGGGTGATCTTGAAGCGTTCCTGGGCGCTGATCAGGATTTGTAGGGGTGCATCGTGTTCCGGGTGTGCCACCTGGAGGATTTCCGCAATCACACCGACAGGATAAAGGTCTGTACTGGCCGGTTTAGCCGGTTGATCAGCGCCGTCCGGCTGTTTTTTGAGGAGCACCAGCCCCAACAGTTTCGAGGCGGATTTTGTGGTGGCGAGGATCAGTTCCTTGAGGTGGGGTTCCTCGACCATCATGGGGACGGTCATTTTCGGGAACAAGGGACGCTGGTTCAGGGGGAGGATGGGGAGTTGACCCGGGTAGACATGGCGCGCCAGAACCAGCGGGCGTGCTTGTTCCGGATTGGGGCTGACGACTTCCGGTGGTTCCTGACCGGTGTGGTTGGTGGTGTTTTCCATAGGTTGCACTTTCCCCATTGAACGGCTGCAAGCCGTATTCCTCAACCGATCATAATGGGATCGGAGTGGGATTTCAACCCTGCATCCGGATATTCAACGATGCCCGGGTGGGCTGGATAACCGGCATCGCCGGCGGATTGGGCACATCGAGTTTGTGCATTTCTCGCTGGAGCCGGCCCGACCCCGGGCCGGTCTGGATCTGGGTTGGTCAAAAAGGGAACGGGGCGAGGTCGCCCCGTCTCCAAACGGAGGTACAATCGATCTGTCTCATGCAAATGCCCAGAGATAAGATGCGACCGCGGACTCCTGTGAGCCCGTCCGTCATTGCTTTTTACCGGTAGGGATGGATAAGTTGGCATGGTTATTGGTTCATGTAGGACGGACGATGTCGAAAGCGGCGAAAAGAACACTATATGTGGCGCCGGAACCGGGGATGGACGGAGTCAAGGACGGCTCGAAAGTCGATGGAAGCCGGAAAGATCCCCTGACCTTGACGGGTGCGCGCGATCTGGTGCGGGCCTGGAAACAACAGGGTATTTATCCGCCGGAAGGTGTGACCATCGTCCTGTTGCCGGGTGATTATGAACTGGCTCGTTCCCTTGACTTGAATGCACGCGATTCAGGCAGGGCGTCCGCGCCCATGACCTGGCGGGCGGAATCGCCTGGAACCGTGCGCCTGACCGGCGGGCGGCGTGTGACTGTTTTCAAGCCGGTGACCGAGCCGGCGGTGCTTGACCGCCTGTCCGTGGAAGTGCGCGGACAGGTGGCGATGGTTGACTTGAAGGCCATGGGCATCACGGATTACGGAATCTGGCATCCCCGCGGGCATGGTGGGGGCAGTGCGAATTCCGCCCTGGAGGTCTTCTGCCATGGTGTCCCTTTGACGCCGGCCCGCTGGCCGAAACGATCCCCGCTGGCCAATCACGGGTTTGAGCTGATTGCCGATGTGCGGGGGGATTGCCTGGTCTACACCGATGACCGGCCGGCGCGTTGGGCGGTATCGGACGATATCCACCTGCATGGCCATTTCGCGATGGACTGGACGTCCACGATTGTGCGGGTGACCCGGTTGGACACGCAGAAGAAGGAAATCGAGGTGGTTCCTGCCCGGACGGGTCATTACGGGATGCGCAAGGGTGGAAGGTACTTCTATTTCAATGTGCTGGAGGAGTTGAGCGAACCGGGTGAATGGTGTCTCGATCGCCAGTCCGGGATCCTGTATGTCTGGTTGCCGGTCGATCCCGCTTCTGCCGATGTCCGGGTATCGTTCCTGGAAACCCCGCTGGTGAACTGCGTGGATGTTGAATCCGTGCGGTTCGAGGGCTTGACGTTTGAATGCACCCGGGGCGATGCGGTTGCCATGACCGGCGGCCGTGGAATCACGCTGGCCGGATGCAGGATCACCAACATCGGGCGGGCGGCCGTGCGCATCGATCGTGGGTACGACCATGTGGTCCAGAGTTGCGATGTCTGGAATATCGGGGAGTCCGGTGTGGATATTGCCAATGCGGGGGACCGCCGGCTCGGGGAATCGTCCGGGCACCGGGTCGAGAATTGCTGGATGCACCACATGGCGCGGGAGGGGTGGACGTATTTCGAGTGCGTGCGCGTCCTGAACTGCTGCGGGGTCACGATACGGCACAACCGCTTCCACGATCACCCCCACGCGATGATCATGTACCGGGGCAACGATCATCTGATCGAGTACAACGAGTTCTACAATTTCACGCTGCAGGGCGACGATTGCGGATGCCTGTATTACGGGCGTGACTTTACCCTCCAGGGGAATGTGGTCCGCTACAACTATCTGCACCATGCCGGCGATTCCGGACGGAACGACTGGGGGTCGTCGGGAGTCTACAACGATGACGGCGCCGGCGGTTCCGACATCTACGGCAACATCTTTCACCTGGTCAACAAGGGGGTGCTGGCCGGCGGAGGAATCAACATCCGCATTCATCACAACCTGTTCGTAGCGTGTGAGCCGGCGATCTGGTTCGATGAACGGCTTGCATCGGCCCAGGCGGATCGCGGCGAAACCATGATGCATGGCTGGATGCGGGACCAGTTTTACGCCCTCAATGGGCATCGGCCACCGTTTGCCAGCCGCTACCCGGGCATGGATGCCGTTCACGATGCGCTGCAACGCGGGGTCGGACTCGCGGCGCTCAATGCGCAAGTGAAGGGGAATCTCGTGTATGGCAGCCGGGGTTCCTGGTTGAAAACCCACTGGGCGGAGTTTCCCGAATATTTTGAGTATGCGGCCAACGTGGTGGAGGATCGTCCGCCTTGTGAGGATGCCGCTTTCGGTGTGTTTGAAATCAAGCCGGACCACCCGGCGTGCCGGACCAGTGGTTATAAACCGTTACCGTTCGAGAAGTACGGTTTGTATCGTGACTCCTATCGTCCGAAGCTGGAAAGTGCCCGTACGGCCATGGAAGTGGTGAACCCGGTTGGTTCAACGGGCACTGGCGGCCGCCTCCGGCTCCGGCTGCGGAACGACGGGGATGTGCCGGTCCAGGGCGTGGAACGCGTTGAAATCAAGCGGCAGCGGCATGGACCGGGATTCATGCGGATCGATGTTCCCTTCGATGTGCAGCCGGGAGGTGAGACGGCCGTTGAATTCGACCTGGCAGTCGATCCGGTTGCCTTGCAGGACTGCTACGAACTGTTTGTCTTTACGCGGGGTGAACAGATCCGGCCGGTCTGGATCTCCATGCCGGTGGCGTGCCGTCTGGATTCCCGGATTGACCTGCTCGATCCCGTCACGTGGGGGACGGGTGTCCTGCTGGGCCGTATCCAGATGCACGTATCCAACCTTGCCGGGACGGTGACGGACACCTCGGTGGTGCTGAAGATCGATCCGCCGGATGGGGTGGAAGTCAATCCGGGAACGATCAACCGCCGGCTGGCACCCGGTGCGTGTATCGAGACGGAATCAAGTATCCGGCTCAAGGATACCGGTGGGCCCCTGGTGTCGCGGATTGTCCTGACGACAGCCGGACGGGATGTCAAACCTGCCGCAGCCCGCCTGACCGTCCGCTATCCGTTGCGGCAATTGCCGCAACGGCCTTCCCTTGACTGCCTGGAGGCGCGGTTGAAGGATCAGCCGGTGTTGCCGGTGAAAGGCGCGGCCCGCCTGGCGGCGTCGGGGTATTACGGGGACATCCGCCTGGCGGTTGCCGACGGGCACCTGCTGGTGTCGGCGGTTGTTTTTGACACGAAAATCGAGGTGACCCCGCTGTTGTGGGATGGATCCTGCGTGGAGGTTTTTGCCTGTAACCCGGACCGGGAACGCATCGGGCATGTATTCGGAAACATCGAGATCGGACAGGTCTACCTGGTGCCGGCCTGTGGCGTGGAGCCTGCCCGGGCGTACCGGTTTCAACATAACCAGCCGGTTCCGAAACCCTGCGTCCAGGTGGCAACGGCAGCGGATCCCCGTGGATACCGCCTGCAGGCGCTGGTGCCGTTCACGGAACTTGCGCTGGATCCCGACGCCGTGCAGTTCCTGTTTGAGGTCCAGGTCACCGCACACCTGGAAGGCGCACCGCGGGGGGAGGGGAGGGGTAACCTGTTCGGCAGTCCATCCGCCTTCAATGATACCTCCCGCTACGCGCTGGCCGTGGTGGAGTGAGCGTGGAAAACGCAAACCGGATAAGGCCATCCAGCCGCGCTCTATGAGCGCATCCGGTGCCGGGCTTCTGCCTGGGGTGTTCGGCGAGGCTTGATCTTGGCAGCCCGTGTCCCTATGATCCGACTCCATTTACGTCGCAGTTGCGACAGGAGAGTAATATGGGCAAGCGCAGGGCAATTCTGGTTGGTAACGGCGGACGCAGTTTCATGTACCGGGATGCGGCGGCATTCAAGTATCCGGACCACGTCGAGCTGGTCGGCCTGGTCGACATCAATCCGGGACGTGCCCGCCTGTCTCAATCCGCCCTGGAACAAAAGGGGTTGAAGGTTCCCGTTGCCGGGCCGGATGCGTTGGAAACCTTCATCCGTAAACAAAAGGCGGACCTGGTCATTGTCACGTCCCGGGACTCCACGCACGATGAATTTATCGTGCGGGCGATGGACGCCGGATGCGACGTGATTACGGAAAAGCCGATGACCATCAATGCGGCGAAATGCCAGCGGATTCTGGATGCGGTCAAGCGGACCGGTCGCCAGGTGCGTGTCACCTTCAATTACCGGTATTCACCGCCGCGGGAGCAGGTGAAGGAACTGTTGCAGGAGGGGGCGATCGGGAAGGTGCTTTCGGTGGAGTTCAAGTGGCTGCTCGACACCTCGCATGGCGCCGACTATTTCCGGCGCTGGCACCGGAACAAGGAGAACAGCGGCGGGTTGATGGTGCACAAGGCAACGCATCATTTTGACCTGGTGAACTGGTGGATCAACAGCGTACCGAAACGGGTTACGGCCCTCGGCTCACGCGTCTTCTATACCCCGGAGCAGGCGGAACGGTACGGACTGACCAACCGGGGGGAGCGGTGCCATGCCTGTGCCGAATCGAACCGGTGCCCGTTTTTCCTGGACCTGGACGGATATCCCCAGCTCAAGTCGCTGTACCTTGACCAGGAATCCCATGACGGGTATTTCCGGGACCGGTGCATTTTCAGCGACTCGATTGACATCGAGGACACGATGAACGTGGCCGTGGAATACCGCAACGGGGTCCGGTTGAGCTATGCGCTCAATGCGTTCTCGCCCTGGGAGGGGTATCATGTTGCCTTCAACGGCACGAAGGGGCGGCTGGAACAGATCTGCCGCGAAACCTCCTACATCAACGGGGATGGATCGGTGCCGGGACAGACCGTCGGGCCGGGAACGACGCTGGCGCTGATGCCGCATTTCACCTCGGGCACCTTCCTTCCGGTTCGTACCGGCGAAGGGGGGCATGGCGGCGGCGATGAACGCCTGCTGGACGATCTGTTCATTCATCCGCCGAAGCCGGATCCGCTCTGCATGCGGGCCGATTATCGCGGGGGTGCCTGGTCGATCCTGACCGGTATAGCCGCGAATATTGCAATGGCCGAGAAACGGGTGGTGGAGGTGGACGAATTGGTCAAGGGCCTTGAGATGCCGGACTATCCGGCCACCCCGGCCTGGGATGCGCCGATCCCGGTCCCGGAGTTCCTCGTTGGTTGGGACGTCAGCGACGTTTTGCCGCGACCCGGTCCGGTCGCCCAGGCGCCGCTGCCGGCGTCCACGGTGACTTTCAAGCCGCTGAATATCCGCGGTTCATTCCAGAATGCCCATGATCATATCGGAACCCGGGATGGACTGGTGTATTTTCGGCTGGCCGTCAACTCGGCGACCGACCGGAACGCAGAACTTGGCTTTGGCGCCGACGGGCCTGCACGGGTATGGGTCAACGAGACCGAAGTGGGTGTCTGGCCGGACCTGACGAATCCCTGTGTGGCGGATAAATGCCGTGCTCCGGTGACCCTGCGCAAGGGCCGGAATATGTTTACGGTGGCCTTGGACAGCAACGGGGGCAAGGCGTGGGGCATCTCCGTGCGGTTGATCTAATCGTACCAGGCCACTGCGGGCCGTTGCTGGAGCCGGCCCGACCTCGGGCCGGTCTGGGTGCTAGGCCGGCCGTGTGATGAACCGGCGGGCATCCATTTCGGGGCAACGGTTTCGCGTGATATGGCCCCATCCGCTGCGTTGTCGCCATCGGCGCATACCAGGAGTATGGCGCCGACGGCTCCGCCTTGCGGCCGGAGCCATCTGACGCGAAGCCGTTGCCCTTTTCGAAATGGAAGCCCGTGTTTACCTCGCGGTCCGGGCGAGTACGCCGGCACCGCGATGGAATATGGAAAAGAGTCTGGATTTGCGTGTGACGCATAGAAGGGCGAGGTGCCTGCCCTGCGAAGCCTTGGCGAAGCAGGGTCCACACGAGCCGTCTGGCCTGGTTGGAGTCAGCTTGCCCGCCCGTGTCTGGAAAAAGAGCGACAGGTCGTGTGGTGACTGATATGCTATGCGGTAATACCTAATCAGGAGGGACCGGTCATGAAGCAATGGATGGTTGCCGGATTGTGCGCGGGTCTTCTGGTGTGCGCGGCGGGCGCGGCCGAAGTGGAATCGTTGGTGGGAGACGGCTACTGGGGCTTATGGTTGAAGCCCGAGGCAAAATGGACGGAAGTCGGGTCGGACTCGGTTGGCCTGGTTGGTGGACAGGCCGGCATAGCCATGAACCGTTCGTTGTATGTCGGGTTTGGCTATTATGAACTGGCGAGTTCCGTGGATTTCGAGGGCGCCGGCGCGAAACTCGGTTCATCCGATCTGTGGTACATGGGATTCGATGTCGGGTACAGCATCAAGCCCGCCCGTGTCCTGCATGCGGGGCTCGACTTGTTCGTGGGATGGGGGGAATCCTCGCCCCGGCTTGCCGCCGGAGGAACGGAAACGTCCGACCTGTTCGTGGTCGAACCCGGCGTCAATCTGCTGGTGAATGTAACCCCGGATGTGGAATTCGGTCTGGGGGTGGGGTATCGGGTTGTCAACGGCAGCGATACCGATGGGGTTTCCGATAGCGACCTGGGCGGTCTGGCCGGCGGGGTGTTCCTGCGCTGGACCGAAGGGCGTTAACGGACCGGCACGGGCGGGATATCCTCCAGACCTTGTCCCGGAAACCCGAACGCGCCACGATTCGGGACTGAATCAGCCCAGCCTGGCCATCAACTGTTCCCGGCCCCTGGAATAGGCCGGGCTGTCGGCGGTTGCGGAACCGCATCCGGACCACCATACGGAAGGGCGGGCGGGCTCAAGCCGGCAGAGGGCCAGGGTTCCCGGAATGCGTTCAAGTAGTCGCCGGTAGAGTTCACGGGCGTCGACGACGTCACCGAAACGCTGGCCCAGGATCTGGAGTACCCGCAGATCTCTCAACTGGTTGGGTAATCCGCCGGTTCCCTTGTTGTTCACGCAGGCGTTGAGCGACGATTCCCGGTAGGGGCATGGGGCGCACATCATCCAGTCCGCATGCGGCGCCAGGCGGATCCGAACGCCGGGTTTCTCCAGGATCAATGCCAGGAGTTCCGGCAGATTGTCCTCGGCGAAGGGGGGACGGGTCCCGTTCCCGTACTGGCAGACCGAGCAGACCAGGATATGGGGCCTGACGTCGATGGCGTCGGCCTTGTGCATGGCCGCGATGGATTCAGTCTTCGACTGCTTCATGTCGGGTTCGGAACGTACCGGCAACAGGGCGCTGATGCCCTTGGCGCGGCCGCGCGCATAGGCGTCGGCGACCGCCCGGGTGTTTCCCCTCCAGGCATCAGAGGTGGTTGTGTTGTATACGCAGATGCCATCCAATGTCTCGATAAAGTCGAAGAGGCGGTTGAAAATAATCCGTGCGGGCAGGGTGCAACCCGGGGCCAGGTTGAGTTTGTGCAGAATCTCGAGGTCACGGCGGACATTGAATTCAGACCCCTCCGGTGTGTCCTCCTTGGTTCCTGGATCCTGGTAGCTGAACACTTCTCCGACATTACATTGCAGGGTGATGGGGAGGTCCGGTTCCTTTCGCACCGAGTCGAGGAGGGATCGTATCGCGGGATTAGCCGGCAGGGTTCCTTGTTCGTCCAATGCGCACACCGCGTAAATCAATTGGTAGGGTCGCAAGGTCATGGCGGGAATCTTTGTCATGGAAAACTCCTTTAATCGTAAACACCGTTGACTATGATATACCGGTAGTCGTGTAGGAAGTGAAAAGAATGATTCGACGTGTCGATGATTCGGATTGGAAGGACGGTTGATATGCCGGCAGATGTTGGTATAACGGTTCGGCCTTACCAGTTGGTGTGTTCGGTCTGTGCAAGGGGTGGCAAGGCGGCGTCTGTTTCAGAAAGCGTCGGGGCCATCCTGGCCGCCGTCCAGGATGCTCCGGACCTTCCAGTGACCCTCTCATGCAATGTGGGGGAAGTGTTTGCCTACCAGGATCCCGGCACCGCGGACGATACCCCTGAAGGGGCGGAGTTTAATGTTCGCCGCGATCTGGAGATTCTGCACAAGCTCAATCTGGAACCGGGATGCACCCTGCCGGCCCGAATCCTTTACCACCGCCTGCTGGACCGGATTGAGACGGTTGCCGGGATATGCGGGTATCCCCGCGTGACGTCCGATGCGTGGGAAGGTTGTCCGGACGCCGGCTCCGGAAACTATGAACGCGGGCGGGCGCTTGGAATTTCGGCCTTTATCCCGCCGCGTCCGGTCGGGGAACTGGAACGTGAAAAGGCGGCTTCGCTGGAGGCGATGTACCAGGCAAGCCCGGTCCATGTCCGGCCGCATATCCTGTTATGTGCGGTCTGCCAGTACGGGAACGGTATCCGCCCCCCTTACGCGGAGGACAACCTGCCCGAACTGATCCAGGTGATCCTGAAAAAGCCGGAAACCCTGATCCTGTTGGTTGCCGGCGCGGATTGGATGATGTGCGCCCCGTGCCCGTATCGTGTGCCGGGGATCAACGGGTGTGTCAACCAGTTGGGGTCGGGGGGACTGCCGAACCGTATGCGGGATTTGCGCATGCTGCAGAAACTGGGGTTGAGTTTCGGGGATGTCCGGCCGGCCAGGGAACTGTTCCGGTTGATTTTCGAACGCTTACCCGGCACGCTGGATATCTGCCGGCTCGAACCTGCCAAGCCGTCGGTCTGGTGGGATGGATGTGGCGCTCCCGCCGAAAACAGCGAGTCGTACAATAAAGGCAAGCAGCAGCTGATGATTGATTTGGGGATTTGATGGGCCGTACGGTCAAGGTCGCCCGGGCGGGTGTTACCGGCCGGTTTGCCGCGCGACCCCGGCCACCTGTTCAAATTTCTCGATCGTAACGCCCGGTGGGCATGAGTCGGAATTCGCGAGAATGAATGGACCGCCTGCCGCCTCCCTGATGACGGATTCGACATACGGTTTGAGTTGCGTTTCAGACAGTTGGAGAAACCGGGTCGGTTCGATGCCGCCGATGATCCCCATCGACGAACCGATCACCTTGCGTGCGTCGCGGATGGTGATGTTTCCGGTTGGGGGAGGGGAAATACTCTCCACGGAATGAACGCCCTGCGCCTTCATCCTGCCCACCAGGGCGGCCAGGTGTCCGCAGGCATGCTGGATATAATGCCTGCCGTGGTTGGACAGCAGGTTGCACCAACCGGTAATTTCGGAACCGATAAAGGTGTCGTACTGGGTGGGCGAATAATTCTGCGTGCTGGAATCCTCCCACGTGATGAAATGGGTGTAGGGGGACTGGACCGAGAGGCGGGCTGCCTCGGTATTCTTTTCCACCATGGTTTTCCAGAGGGCTTCCACGGTTTCCGGGAAATCCGCCAGCGCGTAGGCCAGTTCCTCGGTTCCGACATGGTGCTCCACCAGCGACTGGAAGGCGGATTTGCCGCGCGGGATCAGCATGCCCAGCGAGAAACCCTCCCGTCCCTCTCCCGCGAAGTGATCGTTGACCGGTGCCAGGTCGAGAACCAACGTGGTGTTGGTTTCAATCCACAACTGAACCTTGTAGTCGGACTCGGTTTTGAGGGGGTGTTCGACCAGGAAACTCGTGTTGCCGGTTTCGCTCCTGGCCCATGCCAGGTGAAGGGTACCTGCCGGGGTCCTGATTTCGGATTCCGTCCGACCCCCGCCTTCCGTGGTCCGGCATTCCATGTCGGCCGGCGGGATGGCCTTCACGGGGCAGGGGGCCCCACGCCACAGGGGATCGGCGCCGATGCGATGGTGAAAGGCAAGCTGGCCTTCGTCCTGGATTGCCTGCGGAAAATGTTCCCAGACATAGGCGAGAAACGGGCAGAACGGAATATGATCGACCGGTTTTCCCTGCAAGGAGGCCAGGATGCGTTCGTTGGATGTCATCGGTTGTTACCCCCGGTATTGTACGGACGGCAGGCTGAAATGTTTGGCCGTGCCGTGGCAAGGGATTCTGGTGAGAGGAGCACGGGATGACCGGTCCGGCTTTGATGCGACAGGATGGTATCCTTGCGCCGTTCCATGGTGGCGCGGAACCGGCGTTCTTCGGGGGAGGAAACCTCGGGTTTCTGCCACGGCATGAATCCTTCACCGCGCGTAACCCGGTGGAGATATTCGGCGACCTTCACGGAGGAAGATGCTTTCATTGGGAGCACGGTAGCACTTCACCCGTGAGATTGAGAAGGACATTCCAGATGAATCGGGAGCTGTATCGTGAGCTTGAACCAGATGGATGCCCGGGTTATCCTGCCCCCGCCAGCACGATGCCTTCTTGATTGGTATGAGGGGCGAGGGGCCGGCTGTATGCCGATATTGTGAGAATTGATGAAGCAGGATAATCATAGCCCATGAAACGACAAATGGTTGTGCAACGTGCGATCGGATTCGTTGTTATAATGCTGCTTGCCTGGCTGTTGATGCGAGGGGGCAGGCCACGGCAACAAAATGCCGAGGGTTCTGCCGGAATGACTGAAACAGAATACGCCGGGACTGAGATGGAAATGCCTGGCACGAATCCTCCTGCTGCCATTACTCCACCGCTAGATCTGTCGACGGTGTCAGATAATCTGCGCGGGGTTCTGGGGTATGAAGAGAAGAAGACATACGTTTCCCGACTTCGTGCCGTAAATCAACTGGGGCGGGATCTTTCGCCGGAGGATGTTCAGACCCTTTTCGCCTTTCTTAACCAGTCGGAACTCCAGGACAATTTATCTTCCGCGGAACTCAATACGGTTAAGAACGATATTCTCAATGTGATGTGGCGTCAGACCACCCGTCCCCCAGGAATAAGCGGGCTCCTCATCGCGATGTATCGGGACACCAGACATGACCCCATGTGGCGTGATTATTGCATTCAACATCTGGGGGGCTGGTACGGTAAGGCGGAGTCCGATGTTGAAAAGAAGGCCATTGCCGAAGCCCTTTGGGATGCCACCCAGACAAAGCGGGGGACGATTGCCGGGACATCGCTCCTGTCGCTGTCATTAAATGTCGGAGGTCCTGAAATCAGCCGGGAAGCGGTATCGGAAAAGGCGCTGCAATTATGCCGGGAACCGGCGTATGCAGAGGCGGTCAAAATGACGGCGATCCAGGTCTGTGCGACACTTAATGATAAGGAGGCGCTACCCATTGCGCGCGAGTGGGCATCGGGAAGCTCCTATGTGCCCCTGCGAATGGCGGCGCTGGCAGCCATTGGAGTCTTGGGAGAAGCTGGTGATCGAGAATTGCTTGAGAAATATGTGAAGAGCAGTGACGTGCGGCTTCGTAAGTCGGCCCTAGCAGCTCTCGAAAAGTTAAATGCCCGGGATCCTTAAGGCGCCAGGGGGGACTTTTTTCCCTTGGTCTTGAGGGTCAGTGTTGTTGAAGCGGCTTGCGGGACGCGGATGTCCAGGGAAATGGTCTCCTCAGCCATGAGTTGGCGGCAGAACTCGGGTGAGAACTTTATGGATAAATTGACACCGTGCTGACCATCCTTTTCGCCAATCTGATATTGAATATCCTTTGGTGCTGAGAGTGTCACCTCGCTTGGTTCGAGACTCCGGGTTCGCTGACCGAGAAGTTTCAGTTGGAACGTGCGGCTGATGGGCGCTTCTGAAACGGGCAGATACAATATTTCCGGCAGTATCGCCAACTCAGCCCCTATCTTTCCTGTGACCGAGACGTTGACGGGAGGGTGATTGGTCGGGCTGCTCACGGGGATGGTCACCCTGCACTTCAAGTCCCCGGAAATTTTTGTCGGGATCAGCGATATCGACAGGCTGGCCCTGCCGGCCTGCGTGGGATCCAGGGTTACGTTCACGGGGTAAGTGCTCTCTGTTTGAGGAGCGCCGAAGACGAGATTGGTATGGGTTGACTTCAATGAGAAGGTCTGAGTCCATGGCGTATTGAGCCGCAATCGCCCCGCATAGAGGGACTCCGAGGGCGTGATATGAACCAGAGGGACCGCATTTCCGGCTACCGTCAGACACAGGAAACGGTTGGCGGGATCGTTGCTTTCAACATAGTTGTTCTTGGTGAAAAGTCCCGCGATCGAGTTGGAAAGAATATCTATCTGAATAGTGGTGGTGGCGCCGGACGGAAGGTTAGTCTGGCCTGTAACTACCGTGGCACAACCGCATGTTTTCCTGACGTTTCGGATTTGCAGGTCCGAATCACCGGTGTTCCGGAGGGTAAAGGTTGCCTGTTTCTGCTCGATAGCCGGGTATGCCCCAAAATCGACCAGGCTTGAGCCCTCAACAGCAATCCGGGGGCTGGCCGTAATCGTCGTGATGGTCGAGGCGACAATTGCAAAAGCGTATGGCAGTAACCGGTGCATCCGCTGACCATATCGGATAGTGTTGGGAGGGTAAAGCGGCGAGTGCTGGCCAAATCGGGCGGCTATATGTATGGTGCGGGCATGAAACGGTGGAGAAACAGGATGCTGGCCGGGTTGATGGCCGTGGCGACATCCCTATTGGCGAACCTCGATGACCCGGTGCTTGTTGAATTTTTCCGTGCCCCGGGTTGCCGGGAATGCCGACTGGTTAACACGGAGGTTCTTCCGGCCATTCAGGAGCAATTCGGGGGAATCTATCGCATCGAGGAATATGATGTCGGAATCATGGAACATACGGCGCGACTGGCCGCCTATCAGGAAGCGTTGGGGATAGCCGGCAACGAACCCGTCTGTATGGTGGTGGATTACCGCAAGGTTTTGAACGGGTACCAGGCGATACGTGATGGATTGAGAGAGTCTATTCATGAAGCACTTGCGGCCCGACAGGATGTAGACTGGCAAATGCCGGAATCTCCGGTCCCGTCGCCGGATCAAGCATCCCGGCCGTATGCCCAGGCCCAACAAAGACCTTTGACAATGACCTTCCCGGTGGTGCTGGGCGCCGGATTGGCGGACGGGATCAATCCGTGCGCGATATCGATGTTGGTGTTCCTGATGAGCATTTTGTCGGTGGCCAAGGTAAGGGGCGCGGGTCTTGTGGCGATGGGCGGTGCATATTGTGTGGCCGCATTTCTTACCTATACGGCCATCGGTTTCGGGGTGTTGCGCGTCTTGCATCTTTCCCGCGGCTTTCCGCTGGTTCAGGCGGGTATAGAATCAATCACGATCGTCATCCTGGGTGTGCTGGCATACTTGTCCTTTAGAGATGCGTACAAATTCTGGCGACATGAAATTGTTTCAGAAGTCGTGTTGCAGTTGCCCGAAGGGGTCAAAAGGCGAATCCGGGCGTTGATTATGGCCCGGCTCAACCTTCGGCATCTGGCTGTTTCAGGGTTTCTCCTGGGAGCAGGGGTGACAGCGTTGGAAAGTATTTGTACGGGTCAGTTATATGTTCCGGTCTTGGTGTTGTTAATCAAAAGCGGGCTGGCCGGATTGCGGGAATGGTTGTATTTGCTGGGGTATAATGCGGCCTTTGTGCTGCCCTTAGTGGCTGTGTTCGTGGCTGTCGGGCTGGGTATGCATACGCCATCGCTTCTGGCGTGGAGTAAACGTAATGTTGTGCTTTCAAAGATAATATTGGGGGCATTCTTCCTGACGATTGCAGGGCTCTTGCATTTGCTGTAATTGTCTTTGAATCCACCGCTTACAACCCTGTAACTTCAGGTTTTGTATGGATATGGCCCTGCAAGGGTGCCGGGTCCTGGTTTTTACGCCACGGCGTACGTGCGTGTTATACCCGGCAGAATGTTCCCGATCCCGGCTTGATGGACGCGGCCGACGGTATGGCGCAAGATGAGAGGACGTGATTTAGACAACAGAATAAAAATAACACGAGAAATAATTTGCCAGACGTTTGCATATTTTGGTAAGGGCTCATTAATTCACTCGGGGAGGTGTTCGCAGGGCGCGGACAATGATGCATCTCTGGGTGAATTTCTTGGTTTGATTTGTGCGTTGGGGCATTAATTACGGGAGTTTCCTCGATGAAGACAACCACGCGATCGATACGGGTTGGCGTCTTGTTTTATGCGGCTTGCCTTACCACCTCTGTTGTTGCCGCCGACATGGGGTCTTGGGCCTATAAGCTCAAGATTGAGTTCCCGGGATATGGCCGGTCAGCCACCCTGACGAAT